>Ga0160433_100044_pt1 | contig 141624 bp, 115 predicted proteins | sample HID1972K_E0MG_FD_108235 | JGI IMG/M metagenome (GOLD analysis project Ga0160433, IMG submission 108235) | Enriched pill bug-associated microbial communities from UW Madison campus, WI, USA - HID1972K_E0 MG | ecosystem: Host-associated > Arthropoda: Insects > Digestive system > Unclassified ...
CCTTAAGAAACGAAAATCATGAAATTGTTGGCGAAGTCAATGGTTTTGGTGATGCTGTTTTTGAAAACTTGCATTCGGGGAATTATTTTTTGGAAATTACTTCGCAAAGTGTTTGTGATACGGCCTTACCAATAACCTTGAATGCTTATCCGGCTGCGGAAGTACAGGCTTATCCCGAAGTGGCGACTATCGCCTATGGCGACAGCATTCAATTGAATGCAAGTGGTGCGGATTTGTATCATTGGTGGCCTTCGGGTCCTTTGGATTCGGCGGTTATTGCCAATCCTTGGGCGAGGCCTTTTGAACCGACGGTTTTCACTGTTTTGGGAATTAACCGTTATGGTTGCCGCGATTCGGGTTTTGTGAATATCAATATTGATTATGTTATGCCGGATTTGATTCCGAATGCTTTTTCGCCCAATGGCGATGGCTTGAATGATGTGTTCAGGATTGAGGGGGTTACTTATCAGAAGGTTGTGGTGTTTCAGGTGTTTAACCGGTATGGACAGGTGGTGTTTAGTACGACGAATCCGGATGTTGGTTGGGATGGGCGGTTTAATGGGAAGGATTGTGAGGTTGGGGTTTATTATTATTTGGTGAGGTTGGTGTATTCTGATGGGAGGGAAAGAATTTTTAAAGGCGATGTGCAATTAATTCGGTAACTTTCTTTTTTCTTGATAAAAAAGAAACAAAAAATCAAGACTGACGAAAAAATTGCTAAAAAATTCCGTGGTGAAGCTAAAATCAAAAAACTCGCTATCGCTCAGACAGTTTTGATTTTTTCACGCTTCAACACTCCATTTTTCTTAACGCATTTTTTCTAAGGTCGGGGGAAGTGGAGTGTCGTAAGTAGTGAATAGTAGTATAATCTTATAAATCCTGTAAATCTTGTAAATCCTGTTCTTTAATCATAAAATCATGTAAATCATAAAAATCACAGTTCAGACAATTGAAGTTTACAATAAAAGAAGAAACATAAAAATCCGCAACCAACCTCTTTGTGCCCTTAGTGCAAACCTTTGTGCCCTTGTGGTTAAATAATCAACCAAACTGAACGCTAAGGATACACAAAGTCCACAAAGAAAAAAAATCTCATGTCTCAAATCTCATATCTCATGTCTAATATAAAATCTATTTATTAACAACTAAACCATAACAAGATGAAAATCAAAAATGTACTCCTGCCCCTAGCGGCAGGCCTGGCGAGCTATACCATGACAGCAACCGCCCAAAGCCTAAAACCAACCCAGCAAACGACTGGAAAATCACTAACTTTTATCGAAAATAAAGGTCAGGTAACCGATCAATTCCATTCACCGAGAATGGACATCGACTTTAAACTTTCCGGAGGGAATGGTCTAAACATTTTCTTCGGAAAAGGAAAGATTCATTACCAATGGGCGCAGCGACAAAAGTCGGAAGAACCGACTGATTTTATGGATCGGGGCACAGCCGAAGAAATCGAAAAACAATACAGCCAACCAGTGGAAATGTACAGAATGGATGTCGAACTCATCGGCTCAAACCCAAAGGCAGCAATCGTCACCGAAGACCAACAACCCTATTTTGAACGCTACTTCCTATCCTGGGTAAACAAAGACAACAGCAACGAAGGTGTAAAAGCAAACGCTTTTAAAAAGATCACTTACAAAAACATTTACCCACATATTGATTGGATATTCTACTTCAACAAAAAAGGTCAATTGGAACATGATTTCATCGTCCATCCTGGCGGAAAAGTGGCGGATATTCAAATGAAATACAGTGGCTCAACAAACTTGAAGCTCAATGCAAACGGTAGCTTGACTGCTCATTCGCCAATGGGAACCATAACCGAAAATGCGCCTTACAGTATGGAGCAATCGGGTAGGGAAGTGGCATGCAATTTCAAATTGGAACACGGCATTTTATCCTTTGCAGTAGCTGATTATTCCGGCATATTGGTTATTGACCCGATTTTGGAATGGGGTACTTATTTTGGCGGTTCTGATGATGAAACCAGCTATGCTTTGACTACCGACAAATGGGGCAATGTTTATATGACGGGCAGTACAGGGAGTTTGAGTAATATCGCAACAACTGGGGCATATCAAGCAACTTATGGCGGCGGAACAAATTATTTAGGTGCGGATGCCTTTTTGTCGAAGTGGAATATGGAAGGTAATTTATTATGGGCAACTTATTACGGTGGTGATAAAATTGATGTTGCAAAAGGCGTGGGATGCGATACTTCCGGAAATGCCTATATCGGTGGTTATACAAACAGCATGATTGGGATTTCTACGGTTGTTAGCTATCAAGAAGTAAAAGCAGGCACTAGTGTAAATAACTATGATGCATTCTTGGTGAAATTTGATTCTTCAGGTCAAAGGGTGTGGGGAACTTATTATGGTGGAGCATCACAAGATGGTTCTACATCATTGAGCCTGACCACTGATAACTTGAATAATGTGTATTTGTCAGGAAATACACAAAGTAATGATTTGCCGACAAGCCAAGGATGCCACCAACCAAGTTTCGCAGGAGGACATGATGTGTTTATTACTCAGTTTAATTCTGATGGAACATTCGGATGGAGTACATATTATGGAGGCCCAGCTACGGATCATGTTGGAGGAATTTCAACGGATAGCTTTGGCAATTTATATGTTACCGGACCTACACAAAGTATCAATGGTATTTCTACACTAAATGCCTTTCAACCAGTAATTGGTGGGAATTATGATGCTTTTTTGAGTAAATTTGACAATACTGGACAATTGATTTGGGCTACTTATTTTGGTGGCAGTGCACAAGATAGGGGAAATGCGATTTCAATCAATGAGAATCAAATCTATATTGGTGGGTTGACTCAAAGTCTTTCGGAAATAGCAACTGTGGGCGCTCACCAAAACACTTTTGCAAGTACAACCGGTGGAGATGGTTTTCTTGCATGTTTCGATCCTAGTGGAATTCTAAATTGGGCCACTTATTTCGGTGGTGAAGATGCCGAAGCGGTTACGGGAATTTATAGTAATCAACAAAGCGTTTATATTTCGGGTCAAACTAAGAGTATGACTGGGATTGCAACTTTAGGAAGTTTTCAAGATACTTACCAGGGCTCTACGGACATTTTTTTGGCTAAACTGAATGCATCAGGGCAATTACAATGGGGGACTTATTACGGAGGCGGCGATCTTGAAGGGTTTGGATATTTGACCGGTGATGAGCAATCAAATGTTTATTTAAGCGGTTATACTAATAGCGGTATAGGCATAGCAACACTTAATGGTTATAATAACACTTTTAATGGGGGAAATGATGCTTTCATAGTTCGTTTCAATGACTGTGAAGCGCCTGAATTGCCTTCATTAATTTCAGGAAACATTGAGGTATGTGAAAACTCTCATCAAACTTATTCTGTTGTTGCGGATAATGGTGCCGCTGAATATAAATGGCTATTGCCCAATGGTTGGATTGGCAATAGTGATAGTAATTCAATTGATTTAATAATTGGAAATAATGACGGGGAAATAAAGGTTGTAGCCATTAGCGAATGTGGGGGAGTCAGTGATACGCAAAGTTTGGCAATTGCAGTTTTGACTATTCCTAATCCGGTTATTGTGAACAATAATAACATCCTTTCAACAACGCAATCTTATTCAACTTATCACTGGAATAAGAGCGGAACTGGCATCCCTAATGCTATGCAATCCACATTTACGGTTGAGGAGAATGGGGATTATTCTGTAACCGTTACCAATAATAACGATTGTGAAAATACCTCTGGTGAGGTGAGCATTACTGGTATTGTTGGGATTGAGCATTTGGCATTTAAGGGTAATTTCAAGCTTTATCCAAATCCAGTTGAAGAAGGGCTGAACATTGAATCCACTGAAAATGCAATAGCTGAATTACTAGGTATTGATGGAAGGGTGTTAAGAAGCCTCATTAATATCCATTCCGGTGTAAATGTAATTTCATTAAAAGAATTAAGTACTGGTATGTACTTTCTCAAAATCAAAAATGATCAAAATCAATTTAAGATGATGAAAATAGTGAAGGAATAGCCTAATGAAAAAAGAATGTAGGGATGGACTAAAACTTCCTCCCTACATTCACATTTCGATTTTTAAAGGTTAAATAATATTATTGGACGCTGATCATGCCATTAATTACCGTATCTTTCATTTCGACACGGATTGGATACACACCTTCATTCAATCCATTTAAACGAATAGGGATATTTTGGTTTCCAACATTTTTGACTTTGAAATCTTTTTGGAATAGAACCCTGCTTGTCACCTTATCGAAAATAGTCACTTTGGCCAATCCTGTTGATAACGAATTGAATTCCAAAGTTGCCTGACCTTTTGCTGGGTTGGGGATTATGATCAAACTTGCTTTTTTATCGAATGTATTCTTTGTAGGAACAGGCTCGCAATAAGCTTCGTTTTGAGGACAAAATTTAACCCAAGAGCTATATAAATCATTAATTTGAACTGCACCCCTAAGATCGTAAATCTTTGTTGAAGCGTCTGCTGGTTCTAATCCTGTAGCTCCTGTTATTTTAAAGATAGGTGTATCAATACAATAATCATTACAAATGCTGATGTCATATTTTAAATCAATAGGGTCAAATTGATTTTCTTCCTCTTCACATCCATCAATTACTGGTCCTGAGATCCAAGCAGCCATTGAATTACCACATCCACTCCAAGGTAAAGCCCCATGATCATAATCTCCACTTCCATTATTCGTCATGGAATTATAGGAGAAGTTCAACTGATCATTCGCAGTTCTAGTAGCACTTGCAGCATCAGTAATGAACAAACCATGCTCATTAAATCCAGTAATCACTGTATTATAAATATCCCCTCCTCCATTGTTATCAAACACTATCCCATTTTTAAAATCAGGATGAGGTGTTCCCGGATCGCAATGCTTTGGGCCAATAAAGGAACTGTTATTCACTTTGATATCCGTCCAAGGCGTTGCTGTGGTTGTAACTCTGTTGTTCTCAATCAGCATCCCATTCGTACCTGCACTTTGATGAGCTGCAGCATCCCTTGTCATTGCCAATAAACCCACCAGCTCCATTTGTGTGCCCAATCCCGCATAAACCTGGTTCTTGCGGTTATCCAAAGCGTAAGCGTTATTCACAAGCGGTTCTCCGCCAAGTGCAGCCAAGCCATTGTTCAGGGAATTGGTGATTTCGATATTGTTAATGGTTGTTGCACTGCCTACACCAATAAGCGTTAATGCATTGTCCATATAGGGCAAAAGCAATGAAGCTGTACCACTTAGGTAATGGAATTGCACATAAGACATCGTGCCGGAATTATCGGTATTGTCCGTGCCGGAAATGTAAGTCCTGCTGCAAGGCAAATTCAATGGGCTTTCATTGGTTTGTCCCTTGCCGCAAAGGATAACGCCTGCATTTGTCAAAGGTACTCTGCTCCCGGGATTGGCAGCGCTTGTAAAGACAATGGGATTGGTTGCCGTTCCTGCCGCATTGATTTTACTGTCTTTTTCAAGGATTAAATAATCCCCGTTTCCAAAAGTGATTACGGTTCCAGGCTGTATGGTCAGTGTCGCATTGTTATTGACCGATATGCATCCCTGAATCCGGTAAAGGACATTGGAAAATAAAGTACGATTCGCGGTTATGTTCATAGTGATGTCCTCAACCGGTGAACATGGTGGTTTCGCAAGCACCGTTGCGCTCCCACAGGCCATAATTGATATGGCGATTAGTAATTGTTTCATTTTTGAACAATTTAGTTGGTTAATTAATCAGCCCTAATCGTAAGAGCCTTTTGTTTTTTTTCCTTCTTCTCGAGGGTCAGGAATTTTGCAATGTTTTTCCGTATTGCTATCTCGGCTTTGATGATGTAAAGGTGAGGTACATATTTATCTTAAACTTATCCAAAAGTTCCATTTTAGAGAATTGGCTTATCCAATAGTATCAACTTTGGGTCAAAATGTGAATTCTATATGCTGTTGGAGTATATCCGGTCATTTTTTAAATGCTTTATTCAGTGCAGTTGGATGTTCGTAACTCAGTGAAAATGCAATTTCAGCTACGGTCATCCTTGTCGTACGCAATAGTTCCTGTGCCCTTGCTATTTTTTCTTTTATAATGAATTGCCCTACATCCGTACCAGTATATTTTTTGAATTGGCGTTGAAAAGTGCTTTTACTAAAATAAAAAAGCGCGCTCAGCTCCTCTATGAACAGTTTTTTGTCTATTTGAGCGCAGATGTAATTTTGCGCAGCAAGTATCTGGGATTTTATGGGATCATTCTCCTCATGAACTGAGGCAAAAATCCTTATTTGCCGAATCATTTCTGAGACCAATTGGTTTAGTTGCGCACAAACTTGAAATTGCGCTTCATAGCCCTTGGTCAATTTGGAGTTCATGATTCCCTCAATAATCAAACGCATGTCAAATGGCGTTGGGTAGGCTTTAGAAACTATAGCCTGCTTGTCCCTGTTCTGGTAAGCTTTGGCATATTTTGAAATGACGGGTGCAATCAAACTCATATTCTCAACAGTTTTTTCTTTGCATTCCAGAACAATGATTTCTAAATCTTTTTGGATACGGATTTCTATGTGATGGCCCGATGGGTAATAGGCGAAACTACAATTTTCAGTTTCCATTTTGCGTTGTTTTTGTTCGATGAGCTCAAAACAACCTTCCCTGATATAATTTAATCCCAGCAAGTGTTTGGTTACACTCAGCCCGAGCTTGAACGGGCTTTGGGGAAGCACGTTGAAAATATGTAAACAGCCACCGCCAATGTTTATCCTTTGTAATAAGAATGTTGCTTTTTCGTTGACTGCAAAATAAGCATGGAAGCCAGGCACCAAAAGATGCCTGTGCGTTTGTGGAACTTCCCCCCATTTCAGTCGTTCATGCTTATTTGCAATCAGAAAAATCATCATAATCCCCCTTTCTTTTTTTAGAAAAAGGGATTTATGTCATTAGAATTTCTCAGTCAATCAGTCCCTTTAAAGCTAAAGTGTTTTGCATATAAAAAATGTATTTAAATGTGAAGTTAATGGAATATTGATGTATAATAAAATTTTATAAAGAAGTGTGTTTGGCTGCGCTGCACTTGCCGAGGCGTATTCATATTTAACTTCTTACGAAGTTGGATAAATTATCATGCCATTATATTTCTGAAAACAAAAACACCCTCCTAAACTAGCTGCTGGCGCACGAATCCCTTCGTGTGCCCCCAACGCCAGTAATAGTTCCATACTGAAATTTAAAGCCAAGTTGCCCTTCATAATGCAGCAGATGCAATAAATCCTAGAGTTGATTTCAATTGACCCCACAATCACCCTCTAATTTCCTATTCCACAATATAAAACTCCCTCCAACGATTAAATAGATTGGCCTGTCTTTCCTAATATGTTTTTTTATGCTTAATTTTATGCGTTGTATTCAATTTTTACTCCATGAAAAAGATTTTTATTTTATTGTTTATAATTCAATTTTCAAATATCCTCTCCGGTTGGGCGCAAACATCACCCCTACTTTTCGTGCCCAATGAAGGACAATGGAAAGAAGATTTTTTATATAAAGGGATTGCCCCTTTTGCCGATATTTATTTAGAAAAATCAGGGATTACCTATGTGGTGAGCGCATCAGACAATATGGATAAAATCCACCATGCCAAAGAATTGAGCCAAGGGCAGGATGAGGCATATACCTTAAAATACCATGCCTATAAAATGACCTGGCTGGGCGGTAACCCCAGTGCAAAAACGATTGCGGCAAAAAAACAAAACTTCTATTACAATTATTATTTAGGCAACGAACCGGAACATTGGAAATCAAATGTGGGTATTTACGGGAATGTCGATTACGCCGACTTATATCCCAATATTGATTTGCATATCAGCTCAGATAAAGGCAATGCCAAGTATGATTTTATTGTAAAACCCGGTGGTGATCCCGAAAAAATCCAATTGGCTTATGAAGGACTCGATCATTTGGAAATCAAAAAAGGGAATTTGATTTTAAAAACCTCCGTTGGCGAAATTACCGAAATGGCACCCTATGCCTTCCAATATATCGGCGGTGATTTAAAAGAAGTAAAATGCAATTATGTGATTTCCGCAAAAGGCATTGTTTATTTTAGTTTCCCCGATGGATTTGATAAATCACTGAATCTGACGATTGACCCCACAATTGTTTTTGCATCATTGACAGGATCCACAGCCGATAATTGGGGCTTTACCGCAACTTATGATGCCCAGGGAAATCTTTATGCCGGCGGTATCTCCAGTAGTATAGGTTACCCAACAACTATAGGTGCGTTCCAATGGTCCTTTGGCGGCGGCACGGTAGGCAGTTTGATGCCATGTGATATATCTATTTCCAAATTCAATTCCGCCGGCACCAACCTTTTATATTCCACTTATTTGGGAGGCAATTTTGATGAAATGCCCCATAGCCTTATCGTTGATGCGAGCAACAACCTGATTGTTGCCGGCAAAACAATGTCCACTAATTATCCCGTTACAGGAAGCGCTTTCAGTGGCACGAATGCCGGTGGTTATGATTTTGCCATCACTAAATTCAACAGTACCGGCACGGCCCTGCTAGCTTCCACTTATGTTGGCGGTTCCGGTGATGACGGTGTCAATATCTCCCCGTCCTTTTATGGTACCCAGCCTTCATTAAGTTATAATTATGGTGATGCTTCCAGAAGTGAAGTCATCATCGATAAAACAGGGAATATTTATCTGGCGGGAAGCTCTCAGTCCACAAATTTCCCGGTAACCGCATCTGCCGCTAAAAGTACTTTAGGTGGAACGCAGGATGGTATTTTCATGAAATTCAACCCTACGCTTACAACAATGATGTATGGTACATATCTGGGCGGAAGTCAGAATGACGCCGCGTATGTATTGTCATTGGATACAGCACAAACACATGTGTATGTTGGCGGTGGAACGCAAAGCACTGATTTTCATACCGCCGCCATGGTAGGCGGTTATCAGGCAACTTATCAAGGGGGCGCGACCGACGGTTATATTTGCCGATTTTTGAACAGCGGTAATTATCCATTAGAAAAAGCAACTTTTATCGGCACCAATGCCTACGATCAATGCTATGGTTTAGAAGTGGATCTGGAAAATAATGTATATGCGATGGGACAAACTTTAGGTGCTTTTCCCGTTACAGCCGGGACTTATAGTAATCCCGGTTCCCCCCAATTCCTGATCAAGCTCAATAAAGATTTGAATAGTTCAATTTATTCCACTGTTTTTGGTTCAGGACCAAGCAGTAAACCCAATATTTCGCCAGTTGCCTTTTTGGTGGATACCTGTCAAAATGTATATATTTCCGGCTGGGCTTCTTCCTTTTCAACCGGGACTTCAACGAACAATATGCCAATTACGAGCGATGCTTTTCAATCAACGACTGATGGTAGCGATTTTTATTTTATTGTCCTCAGTAAAAATGCGCTGAGTTTATTGTTTGGTTCTTTCTTCGGCTCGCCCGGCAGATCGGAACATGTAGATGGGGGCACCAGCCGCTTTGATCCCAATGGCGTTGTGTATCAGGCTATTTGCGCCAGTTGCGGTTCGGGTTCGGCATATCCGGCAACGCCCGGCGCCTGGGCCTCCACCAAAGGGGGTACCAATACCAATTGTAACTTGGGCGCTGTAAAAATCGCTTTCAATTTAGGCGGCGTGAAAGCGCAGGCTGATGCCAATCCCTCCACTTCAGGTTGCGCCCCTTTATTGGTGCAGTTTGGCAACAACTCCTCCAACGCTACTTTCTATTATTGGGATTTTGGCGATGGCGCAACTTCTACCACTGCCACGCCCAGCCATTCGTTCAATAATCCGGGGGATTATTCCGTAATGTTGGTGGCCATTAATCCCAATGCCTGCAGAACTCATGACACCGTGTATTTAGCCATAAATGTAAGTACGGATACCATAAAAGCCAACTTTGATATGGCATTGGCAGATACCTGCACCCATCCCAATATCACGATTCAAAATACTTCCGTGGCAAGGACAGGCTCTTCCTTGTCTGCCGCACAATTCTTTTGGGACTTTGGGGACGGCAATACATCTACGGCACAAAATCCGCCCGTGCATAATTATTCAGGTCCCGGCACTTATTCCGTTCGCCTGGTCATGATAGACGATTCGGCTTGTAATTCGCCGGATACGATTATTCAAACACTTGTCGTCAATCAGGAATTCGTAACTGCTGATTTCCCCAAACCAGATGTTTTATGCGAAGCGACTCCAATCAACTTTCAAAATAATTCGCAAAATGCAAGCTCTTATCTCTGGACATTCGGGAATGGCGATCAATCCACTGATGCCACGCCCAGCTATACCTATGCAGCGGCCGGCACTTACATGGTAATGCTCGTAGCATATAATCCCAATTCCTGTAATAAAGTGGATTCTGTTTCTTACGAATTTACGGTTGCTGCCAGCCCTACTGCTGCATTCAATATAACGCCAATTGTCCCCGAAGTAAACATGCCTTATACTTTTCACAATCAGTCTCAGGGAGCCACACACTACGATTGGGACTTTGGTGACGGCACAAATTCTACAGAAGAAAGCCCCACCCATTCTTTCAATCGTTCGGGCGAATTCAGCGTTTGTTTAACCGCAACCAATCAATACGGTTGCTCAGCCAAAGTATGCAAAACCATCCGTTCCGAAGTGCAGTCCTTAGTGGATGTGCCCACCGGATTTAGTCCTAATGGCGATGGCACGAATGATGTGCTGTATGTACGGGGATATAACATTGAAAAAATGGATTTCAGAGTCTTTAACCGTTGGGGTGAATTAGTTTTTGAAAGCCAGGATATCAACAAAGGCTGGGACGGCACCTATAAAGGCAAATTACAAGAAATGGAAGCTTACGCCTATATTTTAGAAGTCACATTTTTAGACGGAACAACCGCAAACAAAAAAGGAAATGTAACCTTATTGCGGTAAGTATTCTTTGTCTTATTATAATCCCGAAGGGATGAAATGATTATAGAAAATTGATGTTCACATCAAGAAAATCCCGAAGGGATGGCATATTTCACCCTTTTCAGGGTTTTCTTGGTTTTAAAATATTCATAGAGCTATAATAATTTCAGCCTTTCAGGATTGTTAATTTTAAAAACAACCTATATTTTTATTCACCACTTTAGAACTAGCGGAGGCTTCCCTTTGTCTTATATCACCACTTTAGAATTAGCGGAGGCTTCACTTTGTCTTATTATAATCCCGAAGGGATGAAATGATTATAGAAAATTGATGTTCACCTGAAGAAAAATCCCGAAGGGATGACATATTTCACCTTTTCATTGACCCAAAAAGTATCGTTGTCGCAACACCTATAATAAACCCGCCTTTCCCACAGAAAACCTTTGTGCCTTTGCACCTTAGTACGCCATTTTCCCTCCTCCCCACAGTACAAAATCCCTCGTTACTGAATTTGCATTTCCCTCCAAATCCGACTTTGTAAATAGCATAAAATTCAGTATCTTTGCTTGTTCTATTTTCTTAACCAGAATGCATGATTCTGAACGCTTAAAAAAATAGCATTTCATATAATTTGTTACCTAAAAAGAAAAAATGAGTACAGAAAACGAAGAAAAAGTCATTGTGCACCATGATGATTATGGAGCCAACAGCATCCAAGTCTTAGAAGGGCTTGAAGCAGTTCGTAAAAGACCTGCGATGTATATTGGCGATATTGGCGTGAAAGGGTTGCATCATTTGGTTTATGAAGTAGTTGATAACTCAATAGATGAAGCATTGGCGGGGCATTGCAGCAAGATAACCGTTATTATTCATACCGACAACAGCATCACCGTAAAAGATGATGGTCGCGGAATTCCGACAGGAATACATGAAAAAGAAAACCGCTCTGCATTAGAAGTCGTTATGACGGTCCTGCATGCGGGAGGTAAGTTTGATAAAGATTCCTATAAAGTTTCCGGTGGTTTGCATGGTGTCGGCGTAAGTTGCGTGAATGCATTAAGTGATCCGATGCATGTGGTAGTAAAGAGAAACGGAAAAATCTATGAACAAGAATACCGTGAAGGGATTCCTCAATATTCAGTTCGTGAAATAGGGGAAACCGACCTTCATGGAACAACCGTAACATTCAAGCCTGATCATAAAATTTTTAAGGAAACAACCTATAACCGTGATATTTTAGCCGGTCGCCTTAGGGAATTGTCTTTTTTGAATAAAGGCATTGTCATTCATTTAATTGACGAAAGGGCAGATGAAGAAAACGGAGATATTAAAGACGAAGAATTTCATAGCCAGGGCGGTATTGTAGAGTTCGTGCAGTTTTTGGATAAAAAAGGAGGTCGCGAACCCTTGATTCCCGATCCGATTTATGTAGAAGCTTATGACAAGGAATCCAATGTTTCCGTAGATGTAGCCTTGATATACAACAGCTCTTACAATGAACATTTATTTTCTTATGTAAATAATATAAATACCATTGAAGGCGGCACCCATGTGGCCGGTTTCAGGCGTTCCATTACTCGGGTTTTTAAATCCTATGGCGATAAAAACAAATTGTTTGAACGCGCAAAAGTGGAAATTACAGGAGATGATTTCAGGGAAGGCTTAAGTGCCGTTATTTCCGTGAAAGTTCCGGAACCACAGTTTGAAGGCCAAACCAAAACCAAATTAGGGAACAACGATGTAATGGGTATTGTGGATGTTTCCGTAAGCCGTGCTTTGGAAGCCTTTTTGGAAGAAAATCCCAAATCCGCAAAAACCATCATTGACAAAGTAATCATTGCCGCCCAGGCCCGCGCTGCCGCTAAGAAAGCAAGGGACATGGTGCAACGCAAAAGTGTATTGGTAGGTGGCGGATTGCCAGGGAAACTGGCAGATTGCTCCGACAAAGATCCCGAAAGATGCGAATTATACTTAGTCGAAGGGGATTCGGCCGGCGGAACAGCGAAACAAGGCCGTGACCGTTCCTATCAGGCGATTTTACCATTAAGAGGTAAAATCCTGAATGTGGAAAAAGCACAAGAACACAAGATTTACGAAAACGAGGAAATAAAAAATATGTACACCGCCCTAGGGATAACGGTAGGTACGGCAGAAGATCCTAAAGAACTGAACCTTACCAAACTGCGTTATAACAAGGTCATTATCATGACCGATGCCGATGTGGATGGTGCGCATATCGCAACATTGATCCTGACTTTCTTTTATCGTTATATGGGTGCATTAATCGAACAAGGTTGCGTTTATTTGGCACAGCCACCTTTGTATTTAGTGAAAAAAGGAAAAGAAAGCATTTATTGCTGGACGGAAGACGAACGCAAAGAAGCAGTATTGGCATTAGGCAATGGAAAAGAAGATAGCGTAGGTATCCAACGATACAAAGGTCTTGGTGAAATGAACGCCGAACAACTTTGGCAAACCACCATGAATCCCGAAACCCGCGCCCTAAAACAAATCACCATTGATAGCGCCGCCCGTGCAGACGAAGTATTTTCCATGTTAATGGGCGACGAAGTGCCGCCAAGAAGGGAATTCATAGAACAAAATGCAAAATATGCAAGAGTAGATATTTAGTCGCCGGTAGAGACGCAATGCATTGCGTCTCTACACCGTGGCCCAGTAATGCGATATACTGCCAATAAAATGCAAAAAGACGCACGATCATGCGTCTTTTTGTATTTATTGCCATCTGGTTTATTGAATAACGCAGATTCATAACCCAACACCAAACACCCAAAACCTCTGTGTCCTCTGTGAAAATCTTTGTGCCTTTTGTGGTTAAAAAAAGATCTTTCGGATAAGTAAATTATCTGCTATTTAAATTCCATCACCCCTAAATCCCATTTTGATTTTCTGAAAACATGTATTCAATATCCCTTTGAAAACTGAATGTCCGTCTTTATAAAATGCGTAGAGACGCAATGCATTGCGTCTCTACAACCTGAAATTATATCATTCATTTTACAACCCCGTAATACAAATCCCAATCGAATAAGGATACACTGCCGGACCTGCACCTGCCTTGAATAAAGAACCTAAGCTATAAGAACCATAAAGGGAGAAATTACCCCATCCAATCCGCGCATTAGGCGTAAAACGCCAAGACTCCAAATAACGCGTGGAATTTACTTTTTCCGTAATAACCGGACCGGCTAAAGACTGCCTTACCTTCGAATGCGCCCCTATTAACAAGCCAACTTTCATACCCACCGCCATTTTAAAACCACGGTTACGGTTTTCTTTATTTCCAAAAAAGCGTAATTCAAAAGGAGCTTCCAGATAAGTGTAACTCAGTTTTGCTTTTTTGTAATCCTTACCTGCAATTTCCAATGAGTCCAAGCTCCTGAAAATCATGGTATCGCTTGAGGCATTCAAAACCGGGATTTGGTTTTTGAAATAAATATTACTTGTGCTGACGCCAATCCCTGCAGCGAAACTGAAATTTGATTTCGCAATCGGGAAATCATAAGCAAGGTACATGTTGAAACCCCGGCCCACGCCGCCGATATTAATATAGTCGGGCGTTTTTGCCCAGTTGTCATAAGTCAATTGAAACATGACAAAATCACGGGAAGGCTTTACAATATTGCTCTTAGGTGTTTCCGTTTTCGTATCTTGCGCAAAAACGATGGAGGAAAAGCTTAATGCTAAAGTAAGCAAACCGAATATTTTCTTCATAGATTGTTGAATTGTGGCGCAAAGGTAATATTTAGCACCGCTATTTTAATAAAAATTTTTATTGTACCTACAGAATTGGAAATTTGCAAATATAATCATTCAAAATCATGCTTCAGCTTAATTATAAAATCCTCGACTTGCCCTTTGAATTTCCTTTTGAATTATCCAAAGGAATCAAAACGAACCAACCCGCCCTTTTAGTATCTTTAGCGCTCGGAAGATTAAGGGGATATGGCGAAACCACTGAAATTGCCTATTATCCAAATAGTAATATCCGGCATATGGCAGAAATGCTGGAAAGCAAAAGAAAAGTAATTGAAAGTTACGCCATTAATTCCCCACAGCGCTTTTATCATTTTCTACACCACCTCATTCCCGGCGAATCTTTCCTGATGTCTGCATTGGATATTGCCGGCTGGGACCTTTGGGCAAAAATGAACAGCAAAAGCGTACAGCAATTAATGGAAGTGGAAATGACCGGAAATGAACCGGAAACGGATTATACCATCGGTATCAATAACCCCGATCAAATCAGGAAAATCGTCAAGGAAAAACCTTATGCTATTTATAAATTAAAAGTAGGACATGAAAGTGATTTACAATCCCTCGCAGCCCTACGCGATGCCACAGACGCAACCATACGGATAGATGCCAACGAAGCCTGGACATTGGAAATGGCACAAAATATTTTGCCCTCCTTGGAAAAATGCAACATTGAATTAATTGAACAACCCTTTAAAACCGGCGACTGGGAAAGTCTGGAAATATTTAAAACACTTACGCAAATACCCATAATAGCCGATGAATCCTGTAAAAGCGAAGCAGAAGTGGACCGCTGTTTGCAATATTATGACGGCATCAATATTAAGCTATCCAAATTCGGCGGGCTATCCCCATCTTTAGAAATCATCAAAAAAATAAAATCTGCCGGCAAAAAAGTGATGTTAGGCGGGATGTGCGAAAGCATTATAGGTTCCACTGCAACCGCCCAACTACTACCTTTAGCCGATTATGCAGATATCGACGGCCCATTATTATTAAAACAAAACTTCGGAAAAGGCTTAACCTATGAAGGCGGCAAAATCATTCTGCCGCAAAGACCAGGATTAGGCGCAATCCTTTAAATACTTTTGTTTCGCTATGTACCACAACAACACACGCTGGCGCACGAATCCCTTCGTGTGCCACAACAATGAATATAACAATTAATGCCTTTCCTTCCGTAGAATTTGTTCCTGAATAACAATACATTTCCCTCTCTTCTTCTCCCTGATCTTAGCGTCCCGCTAAGACAAATATACTCCTCATGTCGAATTTAAAAATCACAATGGCACAAAGAATGCACAAAGTCCACAATGACTTAGTGCCCTTTGTGAAAATCTTTGTGCCATAGTGGTTAATAAAAGAGTTTTTTGACAAGCAAATCAAAGCAAATCCTACTGCATCCTTACCTATAAATCCCCCTCGCTAACTCCGTACACACAAGCTAGTAACTCCGTACATACAGTATAGTAACTCCGTACATACAGTATGCCAAAAGGCATGTTACAAACATGTAATAAGTACTCATCTTCCGCTCTCCCAATCCCCACCTTCCAATTATTAATTTCCAGGCAATCCCTGTTGCTTATGCAATAAATCATTATTTTTACAACCTCAAAAGATTATACTAAAAAATGGAAAGAAATAACGAGGGCTATGTTCATAGTCAAATTCAAAACGGAATTGGCGAAATTGAATTTTTTCATCCCGCCAGCAATTCCTTGCCGGCATCTATATTAAACGACCTGGCACATACCATCAATGATGTGGGGATGGATGGCCGTGTAAAAGTAATTGTGCTTAAAAGTGGCGGTGATCGTGCTTTTTGCGCCGGAGCCTCCTTCGACGAACTGATAGCAATCAACGACGAAGCATCAGGGAAAACTTTTTTTAATGGCTTTGCAAATGTGATCAATGCCATGCGCAAATGCCATAAATTCATTGTTACACGCGTGCAGGGAAAAGCCGTTGGTGGCGGAGTCGGCATTATCGCTGCTTCCGATTATGTAATTGCCGTGGAGTCGGCTTCGGTTAAATTAAGTGAATTGGCAGTCGGCATCGGGCCATTTGTTGTGGGACCGGCAGTCGAGAGAAAAACAGGGCGGGCAGCTTTTGCAGCATTGACGATTGATGCGGCGAATTGGCGTAGTGCGGATTGGGCCCGGAAACATGGCTTGTATTCAGAAATTTTTGCCGATCTTCCTAATGTGGACGATGCGGTTTCAAGGATTGCCGGCAGATTGTCCAAAAGCAATCCCGAAGCGATGTTGCAGCTTAAGAAAATATTCTGGGAAGGTACTGAAAACTGGGATAAATTATTAACCGAAAGAGCAGCAATCAGCGGCCAACTGGTATTAAGCGAATTTACCAGGAATGCTATTCATGCCTTTAAGAAAAAAAATTAAGAATTATATTTAATTTTTAAGATAAAGACTATCTTTGCCACAAATAACACTAAAAATTTTTAATGCAAAAAAGAGGAAGATCAAGAGTACCTGTCAAAAGAGAACCAGAACACAAAATAAATCAATATATCAGGGCACTGACTGTGCGTGTAGTAGGTGAAAACATTGAACCTGGCGTGTATAGTATTGAGGAAGCAAGGAAAATGGCAGAAGACGCAGAACTTGACCTGGTAGAAATTTCCCCAAATGCAGACCCACCGGTTTGTCGTTTAGTGGATTACAATAAGTTTCTTTACGAGAAAAAGAAAAAGGATAAAGATCAAAAAGCAAAAGCGAAACAATCCGAAGTAAAAGAAATCAGGTTTACGCCAAATACGGATGAACATGATTTTGATTTCAAGGCAAAACACGCCGAGAAATTTTTACAAGAAGGCAATAAAGTGAAGTGCTTCGTTCAATTTAAAGGAAGGTCAATTTTGTTCCAGGACAGAGGACAACTTTTATTGTTGAAATTTGCCGAACGCTTGTCTGAGTGGGGTTCTTTGGAATCCATGCCTAAAATGGAAGGTAGAAGGATGTTGGCGATTTTTACGCCCAAAAAGAAAAAATAATTATAATCTATGGTAAATTAACAAAAGGTTACTTTGGCAATTGTTGTAGCGACAATAAAATATCATAGATTTGCACTTTGTTTTCATGGTGATAGGGTTTATAGGGGCTGGCTCATTCTTGAGCCGGCTTTCTTTTTTTATTGATCCCTTACTTTCTTCAAAACAAGGTTCGTCAAAGCAGCATTTACCATTATCTTTGCTCATTATGGAATAATTTCATTTCCATTGCTTATTTTTAATCCATGAATGTCAAAAAACTACTTTTATCCTTAGTTGTCCTTGCTTTTTCTTTCAGGGGCATGGCGCAACCCTTATCTGCATATTCCAATTTTCAAAAACAATTTATTGTTTGGGATGATGGCATTATCCGGCAGATAGAATCTTTAGTTCCAATGAAAGTAGCAATTGGAAGGACGGCCATCCCTTATTTGGATAATTCTAAAAATTTCAAAGTGTATTATAAGGGTGGGGTACAAAAAATCAATGATGGTTTTACCAGGGATTTTCAGGTAACCGATAATTTATTCACTTATCAAAACGCAAATGCCTTATGGGTTTGGGAAAACGGTCAGAGAACGCTCTTGTCGAATTACTGCGAACAGTTCTTTACGGGAGATAGCCTTGTCGTTTATTTTGATGGTGTACAAAAAGAATTCAGGTCTTATTATAATGGTAGGGTTTATCCCATTGAAGGATTTTTGGCCGGAAATAATGCCGCTAATATTTTTGGGGACAATTCGGGTTCCGTAAAAGTATCGGAAGATATGCAAATTGCCACCGGCCAATTGCCCAGCGTAAAAGTAGCAAGTAATATTGCGGCTTATGTCAATTATTCAGATCAGTTCAAAGCTTTTTATCATGGTGAAATCCTGAATTTGGAAGATTATTTGATTCAAAATTTTGATGTTGGAAAAAATACGGTTGCATATATCGACGCCAATCGTCAATTCAAGATATTTCATGATGGGGGTATTCGGGTGATTTCCGATTTCCCGCCTGAAAACTATGCAGCAGGAAATGATTTGACCGCTTTTATAGACAATGACAAGTCGTTTAAAATTTATTACAATGATTCCCTTTATAATATCGGCTATTTTCAACCTGATTATTTAGTAAAAGAAAATATCGTAGCTTATCAGGATGCCACGGGTTACTTCAAGGTTTTCTATAAAGGGAATGTTTATAATATGGACAACCAGTTTCCGTCCGAAATAAAACTTGGCTACAATTCCGTTGCTTATATCAACAGTGCAAACGAGCTGAAATTATTTACCGATGGCGAAATCTATAATGTAAGCAGTGGTGTTACGAAAAATGGCTGGCGGCTCGATTATGATGTCGTGCAATATCAATTTGGTGCTAATATGTATAAAGTCTTTTATAAAGGAAGGACATATTAATTGGATGCCTAAATGGAAAAAGCGGATTAATTCAGTCTTACGCTAATTGATATATTTCAGGGTAATTCCTGCCCAGTCCATCATAATCCAACCCATAACCCACAACGAATTTATTGGGTATCTCAAAACCTTTATAATCTATAGATACGGGATATTGCAGCGCATCCGGCTTGGATAATAATGCTGCAATTTTTACGGATGCCGGTTGCTGGTGCATTAATTGCGGGATAAAGGAGTTGAATGTTTTTCCAGTATCGATAATATCTTCCAGAAGGATGATATGCCGTTCAAAAATACTTTCTTCCAAACCAATTGCAGTGATGATACTTCCCGACGAGGACGTACCTTTATAAGACGCCAGTTTGATGAAGGAAATTTCAGCCTCAACAGTAATTCTCTTGAATAAATCCGCCGCAAAAATAAAAGAACCATTGAGCACAGCCAAAAAAAGAGGTCGCTTCCCTTCATAATCTTTGTCGATTGCTTCAGCGATTTGTGCCACCTTTTCAGCAATCATTTCAGCACTTAGAAAGGAAACAAAAGATTTGTCGCCTACTGTAATTTTTTTCATATTCATAATGGATTGAGATGAGGACAATATTTTACTCGATTTCCTGACAAAGTTCAATTAGGACACCATTTGCAGATTTGGGATGAACAAAACAGATTAGTTTATTGTCTGCCCCTTTTTGGGGCACTTCATTCAATAAGACAAACCCATTCTCTTTCAGCCGTTTCATCTCTGAATGAATATCTGCAACCGCAAATGCGATATGGTGGATGCCTTCCCCTTTTTTTTCAATGAATTTGGCAATGGCGCTGTTTTCATTTTCTGCTGAAAGCAATTCAATTTTATTGGGACCAGTCTGGAAAAACGCAGTCTGGACGCCCTCACTTTCCACTTCTTCTGTTTTGTAGCATACAGTGTTTAAAAGCTGTTCATATAAAGAAATTGCATTGTTTAAATCCTTTACCGCAATCCCAATGTGTTCTATTTGTAACATTTTTAGGTTTTAATTATTCGCTTATCAATTATCTCAATAGCAAGATAAGCTTCAAAATTAAAGCTTTTCCGTAATTTTGCCCTTTCTTTATCCTTAAACGAGGAGGCCGGAATGATTTATTTGGATTATAATGCAACAACGCCTTGTGATCAGCGAGTTGTAGCGGCGATGCTTCCTTTCTTTACCGAAAAATTTGGCAATGCTTCCACAAAAATCCATCGTTATGGTTGGATTGCGGATCAGGCAGTGGAACAAGCAAGGAAGGAAGTGGCAGATCTGATCCATGCAGATCCATCGGAAATTATTTTTACTTCTGGAGCCACGGAATCCTGTAATCTGGCAATAAAAGGTGTTTTTGAAAAATATAAAACAAAAGGTAATCACATCATCACTTGTCAAACCGAGCATTATGCCGTTTTGGATACTTGCAGGAATTTGGAAAATAAAGGTGCAGTAGTAACTTATTTGAGTGTAGATGAAAATGGGTTGATTGATTTAAAAGAGTTGGAAAATGCAATTCAGGAAAGCACTATTTTGATTGCTGTCATGTATGGTAATAATGAAACGGGCGTAATACAACCGATTGCTGGTATTGCGGAAATAGCGAAAGCACGAAAAGTTCTTTTTTTTACGGATGCCACGCAAGCGGTGGGAAAAACAGAGGTGGATGTAATTAAAGGCGGCATTGATTTGATGGCACTAAGTGCGCATAAAATTTACGGCCCCAAAGGTGTGGGCGCATTGTATGTTCGCCGAAAGAATCCACGCGTTCCCCTTACGGAACAGATGAATGGAGGCGGACAAGAGCGAGGGATGCGGAGCGGGACATTAAATGTACCCGGGATTGTTGGTTTAGGAAAAGCATGTTCTATTTTGCAGGAATCCGGGAAGGAGGAACAGGAGCGCTTAAAAGACTTTCAAACTGAAATAGAACAGTTTTTCATTGCGGAAAATAATGCCCTAATCAATGGCGGAAAAGCCAATAGATTACCAAATGTGAGCAATATTTCATTTGAAGAAGTAGCTTCTCAAAGATTGATTGCTGCCCTAAATCATGAATTTGCTTTTTCTTTGGGATCTGCCTGCACCTCTGCCGCTCAAGGTCCTTCGCATGTACTAACGGCGATGGGTTTAATGCCAAAAATAATTCAAGGATCTTTGCGCATTAGTATGGGTAGATTTACAACTGAAAAGGAAATTCAGGAAGTAAAACGAAAGTTTTCAAAGGCGGTCCGGGAATTAAAATAAATTAGTGTGTCTATAAAAAAGTATTCGTAAATTTGATATTGGTTTTAGTGAATCCATTTTTCACTAAAACCACCAAAAGAAAAAAATATATTATGATATTCATTACAGAAAAAGCAAAAGAAAGGGTTCTTCAAATTCAGGAAACCGAGCATTTGGAAGCTGGTTTTTTTGTTCGTATTGGCGTTGTGGGTGGGGGTTGTTCAGGTCTTTCTTACAAACTCGATTTCGATAATCAACCCCAGCCCACCGATCAGGCATTTGAAGATAAAGGGATAAAATTGGTTACAGATATTAAAAGCTTTTTGTATCTTTGTGATACTACATTGGATTTTTCGGATGGGCTTAATGGAAAAGGTTTTCATTTTATCAATCCAAACGCAAGCCGTAGTTGTGCTTGTGGTGAAAGTTTTGCAGTATAGGCAAAAAAGATCGTTGGCCATAACGGAATTGAAAGTCCTGACTGCAAATAACAAGGGCGAGTGTTTTCACACTTGCCCTTTATTTATGCAAGCGTAAAAAGCTCATGCTCTTTTAAATCCCTAAAGTCTTACCGATATGTAATACACTCTGTCCACTCAAATGGGATTATTCAGAAATAAATTTTAACTTTGCGGTCCTGTTCCCAGTTTTCATCAAATTTTAAAAATCATCTATGCTTCGGGAAGAATCTTTAGAAACGAATGCAAATTCATTTGTCATTTCTAAAATTCGGGATTATAGTCAGCTCATGAAACCCAATTTAAGTTTCATGGTTGTATTTTCCAGTGTTATAGGATACTTATTGGCGCCCGGAATTCAGTTTGCCTGGAAAGAAGTGATTTTATTGTTTGCGGGAGGAATGTTAGTAACAAATAGTGCGAATATCATCAACCAAATTATTGAACGGTACAGTGACCGATTGATGAAACGGACGATGAATCGCCCCTTGCCAACACAAAGAATGTCTGTTACGGAAGCGCTTGTGCTATGCGTGTTTTCAGCAGTGGCAGGCGTTTTGATTTTAGGTGTTTATTTTAATTGGCTCGCCGCTGGATTGAGCTTTGTTTCCTTATTATTATATGGATTTGCTTATACGCCCATGAAAAAGATCCATCCCATCGCTACTTTTATTGGTGCGCTTCCCGGTGCTTTGCCGCCATTGATTGGTTGGGTTGCAGCAGTTGGCGGAGTGGGTCTATGGAGCTTTGATGGCTTATTGGGCTTGGGTGGTTGGTCTTTGTTCCTGATTCAGTTTTTTTGGCAATTTCCTCATTTTTGGGCTATCGCATGGGTGGCTTATGAGGAATACCTAAAAGCGGGTATTCAAATGTTACCTTCAAGAGATGGCAAAACTAAGTTTACGGGATTACAATGTATTTTTTATAGCCTGCCTTTGATTCCGCTTTCCATGTTGCCCCACGCTTTGGGGATCACCGGAGCGGTGAGCATGTGGGTATGTATTGCATTTGCAGGTGTTTATATTTTAACATCCAGCATTTTCTATTTAAAAAATGACCGGCCATCAGCCAAAAGATTGATGTTTTCTTCATTTATATATTTGCCTTGCGTTCTTTTGGCATTAATCATAGATAAAATATAATTCAAATAACCAGTTTTAAACGATTCGTTCAAAAGTATGATAATGGCTAATCAGGGAGCTACGAGAAGAAAAATTAATCCACAGAAATTTGCAATGTGGACTGCAATTGGCAGTATCATTATGATGTTTGCAGGTTTTACCAGCGGATTGATTGTCCGTAAATCCCAAGGCAACTGGCTGGCATTTGATTTGCCAAATTTACTTTATATCTCCACAGGAGTTATCCTTGTGAGCAGTCTCACGATGCATCTGGCATTAAAAACCTTTAAGGAAAGAAACATGCGCCTGCACAAAAAGTATGTGGTGGCTACGGTGATTTTAGGGCTTTCCTTTGCTATATTACAGTATTTTGGATTTAAACACATGTTGAGTAATTTACCTTGGAACAATAATGTGTCGCTTCAGTATATTGTCGTTATTATCGGTGTCCATGCTGCACATATCTTAGGTGGGGTAGTTGCTTTGTTTGTCATGTTTTTGCAGACTTTCAATAAAAGAGAGAAGATATACAGCAGTTCTAAATTGGAAATTGTTGCCACTTACTGGCACTTCGTTGATATTCTTTGGGTTTATTTATTTATATTTTTCATCATTACGCGCTAAGTAAACGAGGAGAAAGATGTTTTGTCATGATTAGGTCAAAAAAAATATGACAAAGTGCTTTTAAAAATACACAACATGCATTAACTTGCACGAGTTTTAGAGTAGTTCGTTTTTATTAATATATTCTTATGTCACAAGTCAATACAATTACGGCTGATAATGTCAAACCATCTAAATGGGATGGCGGTCACTCTCCTTTTAATATCAGTTATGGGAAAGTCATGATGTGGTTTTTCCTAATTTCTGATGCCTTCACTTTTGGCGCATTATTGATCAGTTTAGGTGCAAAGCGTTATTTCAGTAGTGTATGGCCGGATCCGAATTTGGTTTTTAGTACCACTCCCTTTACAGGAGAGGGACAATTCCCCTTGGTCTTTGTAAGTATCATGACCTTTATTTTGATCTTAAGTTCTGTTACAATGGTATTAGCAGTGCATTCAGGTCATTATATGGATAAAAAAGGCGTAACTAAATGGTTGCTATTGACAATTATTGGTGGTGTTACCTTTTTGGCTTGTCAAGCTTGGGAATGGACGCATTTGCATCACGAAGGTGCCTGGTGGGGATCTTTCCTTGATCCTGAAACGGTTTCTTTAGTCAGCATCCAGCATTTCTTCAACCCATTAGTAGCCGCCAAGATGACTTTGGCAGAAGGCTTACAGGCAACGACCAGTTTCTTTAATTATTTCTTTACCATTACCGGATTCCATGGATGCCATGTATTCTCAGGAGTATGTTTGAATATCATGATTTTGGTCAATACGGTAAATGGCACCTATGAACGCCGCGGACATTATGAAATGGTGGAAAAGGTAGGCCTTTACTGGCACTTTGTGGATTTGGTTTGGGTATTTGTATTTACTTGTTTTTACTTATTATAATCTATTCATCAAGCATTAAATTAATTCTAATAAATATATTTTAAATGACTCATCACGATTTACCAGTAACAGAAACTTCATTATACGAAGGCGATCAATCAAAATTATATTCAGGGGTACGCAATCACCATAAAACAGAAAGCCTGCAATCAGAAGGCAGTAAGAAACAAATCAGAAGGATTTGGTCCATTACTTTGTATTTGGCAATCATTACAATTATTGAAGTTACTTTTGGATTATGGGATCACCATACCACAATTTTCAATAAAGGTATTCTAAATGTTTTTTTCCTGATATTGACCGTATTGAAAGCTTATTTAATCGTCGATGTATTTATGCACTTAGGCGATGAAGTGCGGACTTTTGTCATGACAATCGTTATTCCCTTAACTTTGTTTATCTGGTTTATTGCGGCATTCCTCGCAGATGGTCATTATGCATTAAAAATGAACCAGACACAGGCTCATACAAGAAATATCGAAATGATTCATAAGAAGTAATTTGAAACTTTATAAAGCGAAACGGCAATATTCCTATATATTGCCGTTTTTTTTGAAAATCGTCTTTTTGAAAAGAACAGGAGAGATGTCCTGAATTAGAAAAAGATATGCTTTTCTTGCCTACCTTTGCGCAACTTAAAGTAATAATGAATAATGAGTGCAAAGAAGAGTAAGAAATACCTCATTGGGCTGGCAATAGCTGCCGTATTCCCGATTTCCTTATACCTCATTATGCGGAGCATATCCGATGGACGGGTAAAAATACCCCAGCATTTTAGGGCTGATACGATCGACAGCACTTTAGTAGATGGCAAAATGCAGTACGATACTGCTTTTCATAAAGTAAAAGAACTGACCCTTACCAATCAATTAGGCCGCGAAGTAAGTTTGAACAAGGACCTGAAAGGCAAAATTTTAGTGGTCAATTTCATTTTTACCAATTGCCCGACTGTTTGCCCCAAACTGACGCATAATATGGGCATTGTTCAAAAAGCATTCCTTAAAAAGAATCCTGATTTCGTTCAGTTTATTTCCATAACCGTTGACCCCTGGCGTGATTCTGTCCCTGTTTTGCGCAAGTATGCAGATGCAAATAATGCAGATCATGACCGATGGTGGTTTTTGACCGGTAACAGTGAAAAAATATTTGATTATGCAAGGAATGAATTAGGATTGAGTATCCAACCATCTGATGCAGCCAAAGACATGTATGACCATTCCGAAAAATTTGTATTGATAGATACTGCCCGTCAAATCCGCGGATATTTTAATGGGAATGATATGCGGGCTTTAAAAACCATCGCCGACGATGTGATCATTTTATCAATGGAAAAGAAGAAATAAAAAATTATGCTATTACAACCATCGATTCAACCCAATGACAAAAAAGCAAAAAGGGTTATCTGGATTTTATCCTTCGTTCTTTTTGCCGCAATCGTTGCCTTAGATAAAAAGGCGATTACACCAACTTATCCATTTTCTTTTGATGTCCATTATTTTGCTTTCGCCAATTCCATCATCAATTCATGTGTGTCCGTTTTATTGATATTGGGATTGTTTGCCGTTAAAAGAAAAAATTGGATACTTCATAAAAGATTCATGCTTTCGGCTATTTTATTATCCATATTATTTTTGGTTTCGTATGTTTGTCACCATCTTTTTGCCGGGGATACCAAATTTGGCGGCGAAGGTTTTATCCGTTATTTCTATTATTTTATTTTAATAACCCATATTGTTTTAGCAGCGGTTATTTTGCCTTTTATATTATTTACTGCATATCGCGCGCTTTCGGGGAATTATCAAAAACATAAAAAACTGGCACGGATCACATGGCCTTTATGGTTTTATGTATCTATTACCGGTGTGCTGATTTATTGGTTGATCAGTCCATATTATTAATTCAGTTACGCTTTTTAATTTCATTATTCAAGTATCAATAAAGTTTAAGGTAGATATTCTTTAATAATCGTAAATTTGCGTAATTACAAAAAATATAAATACAATGTATCCAGCTGATTTAGTAAATCCAATGAAATCCGAGTTGACCCAAGCCGGCTTTCAAGAGTTATTGACCCCTGAAGCAGTAAATGAAACTTTGAAACAAGAAGGGACAACGCTTTTGGTCATTAATTCTGTATGTGGTTGCGGTGCGAGCACTGCACGCCCTGGTATTTTACAATCCTTGCAAGATGAAAGTAAAATGCCGACAAGAAAAGTTACTGCCTTTGCAGGTTATGATATTGATGCCGTGAAAGAAGCGCGTAAACATTTATTGCCTTACCCACCATCATCTCCGGCCATTGCTTTATTTAAAGATGGCAAATTGGTTCATATGATTGAACGACACATGATTGAAGGCCGTTCTGCAGAAATGATTTCTGCTAATCTCAAGCAAGCTTACGAAGCTTACTGCTAATCACAACTTATTTTCCACTAAAAACCTTCGCATTTTTGCGGAGGTTTTTTTATGTATCCACATGAACAATATGGGAATAGATATTGTTTTTCTCGTTTACAATATAAAACAAATTAAAATGAATTTTAAAAAATTAGGGATTGGATTAACCATAATGGCAGTGTTCTCCATGGCGATGCCCTCATGCAAATCCCAAGAAAAGAAAGATGCAGAAGCGAAAGCGAAAATAGAAGCTACCCTTGCCCCTGGCACATCAGTTGAAGTAAATGATGGCGTAGCCACTTTAAACGGGACATTTGAAAGTGAAGCCAGCAAAGCCGGAGCTGAGGAAAATGCCAAAAAAGTGGCAGGCGTAAAATCGGTGGTCAATAATGCAACTGTTCCCGCTCCCGTAGTTGTTTCCCCGGACGAAACATTGACTAATTCGGTAAATCAAGTTTTATCCAATTATCAGGGAGTTTCGGCACAAGTTCAAAATGGAGTTGTGACGCTTACCGGAACTACGAATAGGGCGGATTTGCAAAATTTGATGCAAGCCGTAAACGCATTAAACCCCGTTAAAGTAGAAAATCAATTAACTGTTAAATAATTCAATACACCAAACATGGCATTAACCGAAAAATATCGTGAGCTGATTCAAACCGCAAAAAGCATCAATACTGCTAACTTGGAAGTAAGGGAACAAAATAATGTCCTTTATATCGATGGTCAAGTTGCAAAGGGTCAACAAAAAGACGAATTATGGGATATTTACAATAAAATTGACCCGGATTATAGGTCTGGTGATTTGGTACTCAATGTCCAAGTCTCTCCAAATACGTCGGCAACGCAAATGCGGGTTTCCACACAAAACTCCAATTTGAATATAAGGAAAGGACCGGGAACTAACCAAGAAATTATTGCTAAAGCACCTCATAATTCAACCGTTACTCTTTTGAGTAAATATAATGATGCCTGGAATTTAATTAGGGACGCCCAAGGTGTGGAAGGGTATTGCGCTTCTGCATACCTGACAGCGGAATAATACTTAAAGAAGGAAGAACTTTTCCACAAATTCTTTTGCATAATAGGGACCAAGGGTAAATCCTTTGGTTCCTAATCCGTTAAAAAAAAGTATGTTTTTATAGGCTTCATGCTGTAGCATCATTATTTTTTGCCCTGCTGTAGTAGGTCGTTCGGCCACTAAATGGCTTATCAGTTGAAATGGGATATTTAATCGTGATTTCAATTCAGAAATGCAGTCTTTCTGCCATTCCAAATCCGGTTGCAAATCTTCAAACTGCCATTGGTAATTACTTCCCATCCAAAAAAGATGATTCCCTAGTGGAATTAAACGATGCTCAAATTGATAAATATAATCTTCTGATAAATTGGGAATGGATAAGATCAACGCATTACCGCGATTTTTATTAAAAGGCAGATTGGGGAAAAAAGGATTTTTAATTCCTGAAGCCCCTTCACAAAATATAACTTTTTTAGCTTGAATATCTTTATACCGAACAGAATTACCGCTAAAAGTGAAATGTTCCTGGAAAAAATATTCCTTTCTTAAGATTTGCTTTTCCTGCAAATAACAAAACCATTTTTGAATCAAATGCTCATTCTTAATATGAAAAATTGGTTTGACTTTTTGTAAGGATTTGAAATTGGAAAAAGATTTGAAGTTATTGATTTCATTATTTCCCAATTCGGGAAATAAATTGTTTTTCATTTCCCCGAATAGAATTAGAGCCCGCTCTTCAATCACGGAAGTATTTAAAAAATGTCCCAGCTCCTTATAAGTTCTTATTGCAACCTCATAATTTAAATCTGGAACAATTAATCGTTTCCCGGTTTTTAAATTAAATGGATTGATTATTGCCCCTGCAATTTTGCTTGCATTCTCGGCCGTATTTTCGTCGATTACATAAAATGATTTCCCATTCTTTAATAAGTGAAATGCGATGAGGATTCCGGCAATGCCTTGACCAACAATTAAACAATCAAATTTTTTCATGCTTCACCTTCTTCGAAATGTAACTTTTCTGCACAAGCATAGCAGTACCGTGCATTTTTATGATGTCCAATTTTGCCGCAGCGAGGGCAGCTTTTATGAGTTTTCTCATTATTTTTGCTTCTATACATTTCTGCGGTTACGATGCCAGTTGGGACTGCAATAATACTGTAACCACATAGCATTACGATGATTGCCAAGAACTGTCCTAATGAGGTTTGCGGTGAAATATCTCCATAACCAACGGTGGTAATGGTTACCACAGCCCAATAGATTGCATGAGGAATACTTTCGAAACCCGGAGTGTCCCATTCAACAATATACATTATAGAACCTATGATTATAACAATCAATACGATGAACATCATAAATATCAGTATCTTTCTATAGCTATTAAAAAGTGCTGTGGAAATATATTGACCCGCACTTTGAAAACGGCTTAAATTCAATATTTTAAAAATCCTCAATAGCCTTAAAGAACGGAGTACCATTAAAAATTGGTAACTGACATTAAATATGCTCATAAAGGCGGGCAGGATTGATAAGAGATCAATTAACCCAATTGCGCTGAAAATGTATTTTAGTTTTCGCTCAATGATGATGATCCTTAAAATATATTCAATTGTAAATACAATTGTAAAAAACCATTCGAAGAAAAAAAGTACACTGCCATATTTTCGGTGAATATTGGGAACGCTATCTAACAAAATAATGGTGACACTTAAAACAATCGCTATTAAAAGAGAAATATCAAATCGTTTCCCAGCTTTTGTATGCGACCTAAAGATAATTATGTATAATATATCCTTCCAGTCATGCCGTGAATTTTTCCTAAAAAGCTTTTCCGGTTCCCCCATTTGCATGAAATTTAAAATCACTACAAATCTAAAAAAATAAAACAGCTAAAAATTACTTTTAGCTGTTTCATTTGTCAAAATAATCCAATTAATTATCCTCTGTTGTAAAGTCATTATCAGGATTCAGGTCTTCATCCTGAACATCTAAATCCTCGCCTGTATTGAACAGTTCGTCGTCATCCGGACCTACATTCAAATCTTCCCCCTCGATATCTTCATTATCCAGGAAATTTTTACTTGCGCGACTTTCATCACTTGATTCATCATTTGATGCATTTTGAAGATCCGATAACTCTTCTTCCGAGATGTCAAATTCGGAATCAACTAAATCGTCCTTTTGTTTTTCTTCAAGTTCCTGCTCTTTTTCAATGTCTGTCAAGTTTTCTAAATCCTCAGGATCTTGAATAATCCTGCCATCTTCAGCTTTATTAAATTCCTCTTTCGCTGTATTTTCGTCGGTAAAATTCTTGTCTTTGTTTTTCATTTTCTAAGTTTTCAATACCAACAAAAAAGAGAATACAAATGTTTGAAATCAACAGTTCAATTGACTTTGTTCACGATGAAAAATAGTAGGTTGTAAATTATATTTTGCCTGTAAGTGTTTCATCATTGCTTCTGCGGCATAAACGGAACGATGCTGGCCGCCGGTGCAGCCAAAAGAAATAGACAAACTGTCGAATCCCCGATTTAAATAATTTTCAATTGAGATGTCCACTACGCCAAATACATTTTTGAGAAATGATTCTATTTCAGATTCATGTAACAGGAAGTCGATTACTTCCTGATCTTTTCCTGTTAGTTGTTTATACGGTTCATATCTTCCCGGATTATGTAAGCCGCGGCAATCGAAAATATAACCTCCGCCATTGAGTGTTTCGTCTTTTGGTAATCCTTTTTTGTAAGAGAAACTATATATGGTTACTTTTAGCTTTTTTACATTTTCTTCACTGAAATGTTGTGGATCAAAGCGATTGAGGATTTCTGGTTTTATTAGTTGGGTTAATAATTTACCCAGTTCATTATAAACCGGTAGATGCGGATATTCGTTTAAATAATCCCTCAATTGTTTTAATGCAGGATGGATACTTTTTAAAAAATGATCTCTTCGCTCAATCAATCCCCTAAATCCATAAGCACCCAAAGTTTGAAGAATGCGCAGCAAAACACATTCTAAATACCCTTTCCTGAATTCTGTTTCATTTATATTGGGTACTTCCGGAAGTTTGTTTAATGCCGTGAAATAATAATTCAATAATTCTTTTTTCCATTTTTCAGGGAATTGCGCACGGGCTTGCCATAATAAAGATGCTAAATCATACTGTGGCAAACCCTCCATTCCGCCTTGATAATCAATAAAATAAACCTCATTATTCTTTACCATAATATTCCTGCTTTGGAAATCACGATACATGAAAGTTTGGGGTTTTATTGTTGAAAGGTTTAAACTCCAGGTTTTTAACTCCTCCAATAATTCAGGTTTATTGTAATTGACTTTTAATAAATCCGCAAAATAGTATTTGAAATACAAAAGATCAGAAAGGATTTGGTTTTTGTCAAAAACCGGAGAAGAGAAACAACATGAATAATCTACAAAACGACCTGCGTCCCAATGAAGGCGTACCAATTGATCGATGGATTTTTTCAAGAGCACCTTCACTCTTTCTGTATGACCCTCTTTGTTGATAATGTCAAAAAGGGATTCATCACCCAAATCTTCTAATAAATAGCCTTGTTTATCTTTGGCAACTGCCAATACCCCTGGAACTGGGAGTTTTGCTTTTTGGAAAAGTTTCGTGAAATAAAAAAAAGTATTGTTTTCATTTTTATCTTCATTGAATGCCCCAATCACGCTTTGTGCGTCTGCGGAAAGTCGCATATATCTTCGGTCAGAACCAGCTTGCGGTAAAATGGAAATATGTTCCGGCTCTTGGTTAAAATGCGCTTTAAAAAGGTCGCTTAATTCTTTTACTAATTCTGTAGAATGCAAAGGTTTAGTTTTTAGGGAATTTTTGAAATAAAAATTCTGTGTTTTCAATTGTAAAGTCAGTCCAATCTTTAATCCCCGCACGGATTACCATCATTCCACAAGGGGGAAGATTAATAAAGGTTGGTAAATGCCTCACTTTGGCAGCAAATTCACTAATGCCTGGGTTGTGGGCAATTAAAATTACAGATTCAGTTTCATTAGGAATATCGGAAAAGCGTATAGATGCATCAATTTCCGCAGCAGACCTATTGTACAGTGATTTTTTGTAAAATATGTTTTCTTCCTCTATGTTTAGGCATTGGGCTAAAATGGCTGCTGTTTGGGCGGTTCTTTTTGCAGAACTTGCTAAAATGAGTTCGGCCTTTATTTCGTTTTCTTGTAAAAAATTGGCCAAATGAGCTACATCTTCTTTCCCTTTTTCTGATAAAGGACGGTCAAAATCTGATTGCCCAGCTTTGTTGCCTAAAGCTTCCGCATGGCGTAATATAATTAATGTTTTACTCAATTTCGTTTGATTTAAAGTAGCATAATTGTAATTCCTTACCATCAAAAACGGCATAGCTGTTATAGCTCAGCCAATCTCCTAAATTTATATACAGGCTATTTTGTTCTAAAGGATGATAAAGTGCCAAATGCCGATGTCCAAAAATAAAATAATCGAAATGTTCCTTTTTTAATTCCTTTTTGCAAAATTGCACGAGCCATTCTTTGTCTTCCCCCAAAAACTCCTTTTCTGAATCTCGGTGTTTGTCACCTTTTTTACTAAAGTAGTTTGCCAGGCCAATGCCGGTATCCGGGTGGATACGGCGGTAAAGCCATTGTGAAACTGGGCTTTTCAATATTCTTTTCAAGAGTTTGTACCCGTTGTCGCCAGGTCCTAGTCCATCACCATGTCCTACAAAAAACTTTTTTTCGTTCACTTCAAAAGTTATTGGTTGATGATGTACAGGGATTTGTAATTCTTCTTCAAAATAGTCGCGCATCCATAAATCATGATTCCCGGAGAATATTTCAATTGTGATACCTGAATCCCGAAGTTCTGCTAGTTTTCCTAAAAATCTCGTATATCCCTTGGGGATGACATTTTTGTATTCAAACCAAACATCAAATAAATCGCCAACTAAATAGATGGACATTGCATCTTGTTTTATTTCATCCAGCCATTTGCAAATTTGGAATTCTCTTAACCTACTCCTTTTGGAATCTGGCAGCCCTAAATGGAAATCTGAAGCAAAATAGATTTTTTTATGAAGAGGTAATTGCATCTTTGATTTCAAACCATATATTTAGTTACGCAAAAATAAGAAAATATGGTGGATTGATAACGAACTCTTTTATTTGAATCGGAACTGTTTATTAAATTGTAGTTTATAATAAATCAACAACTAAAAACTATTATAACAAAAAATCGAGAGAAGGTTATTAACCATTCTCTCGATTTTTAATGCATCTTGAAATATACTATTTAATTAAATGAAACGATTCCTTTTTGGTATAGTTTTGACCATCGGCACAGGTATACTGTATGAAATACATATAGGTTTCTGCCGGTGCATCTTTACCGTTTTCAAATTTACCGTCCCAACCTTTTTTAGGATTGGCATTATCATAAACCAGTTGTCCTGTCCTATTGAATACTTGGAAAGTAACAATTGTTTGACTTGGCTGTAATACTGGCGTGAAGTAATCATTATTGCCATCACCATTAGGAGAAAATGCATTTGGAATAAACACATCACAGCAAGGCTTTGTATTTACAAAAACTGAATCACTTCCATAACATCCAAATTCGTTATAAACGGTTAATATTACATTGGTAGGCTCATCAAAAATACCGGTGACTGTTGAACTTTCGTTTCCTGTAAGAGACCTGAAAGCTTTACCGGGTTCCCATCGGAATTGGAAACTAGGATCAGTATCTGCGGAAAGAGAAAGCGTATCAAAAGCACACATTACTTCCGTCAGCGTAATAGGTTTTATTTTTGCAACAGGTGTGGGATGCACATTTAATGTATAAGGTTTAGAAATGGCTTGACAGCCCTTATCTGTTGTTGCTATTACTCTATAAACTCCGGATTCAGTTGAGGTTATCTCGCTGCCTGTCTCTCCGGGTATCGGATTCCCGTCTCTTGTCCATTGGAATGTGGATGTGGTTTCTGGGTTTGATAACCTAAATGAGCTGCTTGTCCCTTCACATATATCTATGGATGAACTGCCTTCAATAAGCACATTTGGATTAGGGTTAATTGTTAACCTAAGCGCAATTGAGCTGTCGCAACCTTGATTAGAAGTAAACAATGTATCATAGATGCCTTCAGCATAGAGCAACTTGCCGAAAAAGGAATAGGATTCTCCTGCGCAGATGGCAACATTTGTGGTGTCGTAAGTTGTGCCAAAATGAACATGAACGGTATCTGTAAGGACCACGGTATCATTTAAGCAACCCGCCAATCCTTCATATTTAACTACATAATACGGAATGTTTGCAGTTGTTGTTACTGTTGCACAGGCACCGGTAGCTATTACACCGTTTACATCATTGGCTGCATACCATTTCAAGGAGGGAGTATTCATAGAGTCAATAATTAACCAAGGGTTGAATGGAATTGTATCTATCATATAAGTTGAAGTGCCATTTGGTGTGAATCTTCTGGCGTCGTTTGTTGCCCCTAAAGTTCCCCAATTCCCAGCCGGATCTCTACCTGGAGTATAATATGGTAATAAACCCGCAGCATCCCTAACGCCTTGTACAACTAATCCAAAACTTCCAGAGGAGGCTGACGGGCAGTTGCCAACTATTGGTGTTATATTTGTAGTATGAACTTCAATTACATTTGTGGTTTCATATAGGATTATTTGAGTAGTCACTTTCATACTGCTGCATCCATATAAAGGGATATTGCACCATTCAACGACGAATCTCCTGCTGCCAGGCGAACCAAAATGCTGATATCTGATTTTCCCGCCAGTGGCTAAATTCATGTCCACCATAGCTGCAATAATGGCATTATTAAGTTGCCCCTGTGCCAGTGCGTTAGACCAGGTATATGCACTAGGTAAAGATGATTTTGATATATTGAAACTTAGAAATCCATTTCCTGAAACTGTGCACGCTGTGTATGTATTGTCATAGAAGGTAAAAGGAAAACCTATGTCGATAATTCCCGTAAAATAATCATCCGTGTTAAGTCCATCAGCTTGTCCACTGAATGCTGCACACATCGTAATATCTAGCCCCGGACAAAGCGTAGTGTCATTATAATCCAACGCAATCTGCCCGTTAGATTTCGTTAATCCAAACAACATGACACACATTGTTAAGATAAATGTAGATAATTGTTTTCTTTTCATGATAAAATTTATTTTTATGATTTAATGCTCGATATTACCTAAGACAAGGTGTTTAAGTCAAAAGGTTGGTAGATAATGAATATTTATTTAATTATTATTTGTTTTTAATACGCTTTTGCAAATAAAACGCGCTCTTTCGATGGCTTTCCAGTTAGAATGCACAAACCTTCTTCCTGTTTATTATTCAGAGGAATACATCGAATTGTAGCTTTGGTTTTTGTTTTAATTAGCGCTTCTGTTTCCGAAGTGCCATCCCAATGTGCGGATATAAATCCTCCCTTTTCATCTAAAATTTTAACAAATTCTGACCATGTATCTACTTTAGTAATCCGTTCATCCCTAAAAGCCTTTGCTTTATTATACATGGCAGTTTGGATATCGGATAAAAGTTGTTCTACATAATCTTCTATACCATCTAAAGAAACCATCATTTTTTCTTTAGTATCTCGTCTTGCAACTTCTATTTTGTTGTTTTCTATATCCCTCAACCCGATAGCGATCCTTATGGGCACACCTTTCAACTCATGTTCTGCAAATTTCCAGCCTGGTCTTTTGGTGTCATCGTCGTCAAATTTAACGGAAATCCCCTTTCCTTTAAGTGTTTTCATGATATTTAACACTTTTTCGTCAATAATACTTTTTGATTCTTCGCCTTTGTAAACTGGAATAATCACAACTTGCAATGGGGCAATTTTAGGAGGGAAAATCAGTCCCTGGTCATCGCTATGCGCCATGACCAACGCGCCAATCAGACGGGTACTTACGCCCCAGCTGGATGCCCAGACATATTCCATTTTGTTGTTCTTGTCAGCAAACCTTACTTCAAAAGCCTTGGCGAAATTCTGGCCTAAAAAATGAGAAGTTCCAGCTTGCAACGCTTTACCGTCCTGCATCATGGCTTCAATACAATAAGTATCCAATGCGCCGGCAAATCGTTCACTTTCTGATTTTACGCCTTTGATTACAGGTAATGCCATATATTCTTCTGCAAATGTTGCATAAACATCCAGCATTTTCTTTGTTTCTTCTATTGCTTCTTCTTTTGTCGCATGTGCGGTATGCCCTTCCTGCCAAAGGAATTCGGCAGTCCTTAGAAATAAACGCGTGCGCATTTCCCAGCGGACCACATTTGCCCATTGGTTAATTAAAATCGGCAAATCTCGGTAAGATTGAATCCAGTTTTTATAGGTACTCCAAATAATGGCTTCCGAAGTTGGACGAACAATGAGTTCTTCTTCTAATTTAGCTTCAGGATCCACAATTAATTTTCCTTTATTGTCAGGGTCAGTTTTTAAGCGATAATGGGTTACGATCGCACATTCTTTTGCGAAACCTTCTGCGTTTTTTTCTTCGGCTTCAAATAAACTTTTGGGAACAAACAAAGGGAAATATGCATTTTGATGTCCTGTTTCTTTAAACATCTTGTCTAAAACGGCTTGCATGTTTTCCCACAAAGCATAACCATAAGGTTTGATAACCATGCAGCCACGCACGGCTGCATTTTCGGCTAATCCACCTTTTAAAACCAAATCATTATACCATTGGTTGTAGTCTTCGTCGCGACTGGTAATTTCTTTACTCATTATTAAACCTTAAAAGTTATAAATAGTCTATATTAAATTGGAAAAAGTTTTATTACCAACAAAAGTAGTATATTTGAAGTCAATCTTCGATTAAACGAACAATTAAACAATAAAATTTTTGAACTGATTTTTATTAAAATACAAAATCCAACATTATGAAACGGTTTATCTTTGCAAGTCTCACATTAGCTTTAATAGCTGCTAATGTATCCTTTGCCCAAAGTAGCTATACGGACGATGTTTACTATACTGGTTCGCAAGCAGAAAAAGACGCGCAACAACAAAAAGAACAGCAGAAAAATAGCAGCCCAAATGCTAATTATTATAATAGCTCCGGCCAAGGGAATTATGGCGAAAATGACGGTAATGCCCAAATCTATAACGATAGCTATGATAACCAAGATGGCTATATAGATTATGATGACGACTCTTATACTACCAGAATGCGTCGGTTCTATTATCCAATGTCGAATATTGGGTATTGGGGTAGCGTATACAGTCCTTATTGGATGAACCCTTATTATGCTAATCCTTATTATAACGGATGGTACAGTCCAGGGATTTCTTTTTCCTTTGGATTTGGGGGCGGCCCTTACTGGAATAACTACTGGGGAATGAATACCTGGTGTGGTTATGGTGCATTCAGTCCTTATTATGGATATGGGGGATATTATGGTTTTGGAGGGGGATATAATTCAGGATATTGGAACGGTTATTATTCCGGACTTTACGACGGAAATAATAACAATAGATATAATAACAGGTATAGCAATAGTGTAAATTACGGTCCACGAGGTTCAAGAAGTGGCTTGAGAACAACGGGTAGTTATGGTAATAACAGCCGGACTTCTCCGATTGATCGGAATGGAATGGTAAATCCGCAAAGAGGAACAGTGAACTCTAATGGTAGATTGAACAATAATGCTGTTCGGGATGGTAATTCATTTCAAGGTGTGCGGTCTGATCGTTTTCAGCAAAACGCTGAAAGAGGCAATTTGCGCTTGAATGAGAATACTAACAATTCCAGAGTAATTGATGGTGGGAGAACGATGCAACAACAAGCGCCTTCTCAACGAAGAGGTCTTTTTAAGCAAAGATCAGCACCAGCCGCTACACAACCTGTCAGGTCAGAGCCCGTTAGGACAGCACCAGTCAGAACTACACCCGCGCGCGAATACAGTGCCCCTACAAGAAGCAGTTCACCTGCGCCTTCAAGAAGTTACAGTGCACCATCAGGTGGAAGAAGTAGTGGTGGTTCTATGAGGAGATAAGTATGAATGATTGATTAATTGGAAATAGCGTTCTGGATTTAAATTTCAGGGCGCTATTTTAATTTATTTATATGCTTTGAAAATAGTTTTGGTCGGCAAACGCTTGTCACCAAAGGAGAAAAGGTTTTATCCACATAAATGTGGAAACATAAAATCCGTTTTCAGCATTTTGGGTTTTATCTTCGTATTCTTCCTTTAAGGAAAAAATTGATCGAAAAATTATTCTAAATATATTTATTATGGGTTCAAATAAACAAAAAAGCAAAGGCTTGAAATTCCAAAGATATTATACCAAAGAAGGTGTTAGCGTGTTTGACCTTTTCCAATATGATTACCGTACTTCGGTTATCCGAAATCCCAACGGTGAAAAAGTATTTGAAATGACGGATGTTGAAGTTCCGGCACATTGGTCGCAAATAGCAACTGATATATTGGCACAAAAATATTTTCGAAAAGCTGGCGTTCCGCAAGCAGATGGAAGTTTAGGAAAAGAAACAAGCATCAGGCAAGTCGCCAATCGGATGGCGGATTGCTGGCGCACATGGGGATTGAAATATGGTTATTTTGCTTCTGAAAAAGATGCGCAAGTTTTTTATGATGAATTAGTTTATAGTATTTTACAACAAAGTTGCGCACCTAATTCACCGCAATGGTTCAATACAGGATTATTCAACAGTTATGGAATCAACGGAAAAGCGCAGGGGCATTATTTTGTGGATCCAAGCACCAAAAAGTTGGAAAAATCCAAGAATGCTTATGAACGCCCGCAACCCCATGCTTGCTTTATTTTAAGTGTGAACGATGATTTGGTAAATGAAGGCGGTATCATGGATTTATGGACTCGCGAAGCGCGTATTTTTAAATATGGCAGCGGTGTAGGTACCAATTATTCCAATATCCGTGGCGAAGGTGAGCAACTCAGCGGCGGTGGAACTTCAAGTGGTTTGATGAGTTTTTTGAAAATAGGCGATCGCGCTGCAGGTGCGATTAAAAGTGGCGGGACTACACGACGCGCAGCCAAAATGGTATGTTTGGATTTAGACCATCCGGAAATCATAGATTTCATTGATTGGAAAGTGGAAGAAGAGAAAAAAGTAGCTGCTTTGATCGCTGCTGGATATGCCGCTGATTATGAAGGTGAAGCCTACAGAACGGTTTCTGGACAAAACTCTAATAACTCAGTTCGTATCCCTAACGACTTTTTTAACCGCTTGGTAAAAAATGAAGATTGGGAATTAAAAGCCCGTACTGATGGTCATGTCATGCGTAGTTTGCCAGCAAGGGAATTATGGGGAAAAATCGCTTATTCCGCCTGGCGCTGTGCTGATCCAGGAACGCAATATGACACCACTATCAACGAATGGCATACATGTCCGGAAGGCGGAAAAATAAGGGCTTCCAATCCCTGCAGCGAATATATGTTCCTGGACAATACCGCTTGCAATTTAGCATCCTTAAACTTGCGCCGTTTCTTCAATGAAGCAGATTGTACATTTGATGTTGAAGGGTTTGAATACATGACCCGTTTGTGGACGGTTGTTTTGGAAATATCCGTATTGATGGCGCAATTCCCATCGCCTGAAGTGGCGCAATTAAGTTTTGATTACCGCACCCTTGGATTGGGTTTTGCTAATTTAGGCTCCATGTTGATGGTCAGCGGAATCGCATATGATAGTGAAGCCGGTCGGGCCATCGCTGGTGCCATTACCGCAATCATGACCGGAACAGCTTATAAAACTTCAGCGGAAATGGCGGAAGCTTTAGGCACTTTTGAACGCTTTGAAGAAAATAAGGAACACATGATGCGAGTAATGCGCAATCATCGTGCTGCTGCTTATGATGCTAACGACGCTTATGATAATTTACAAATCAAGCCAATCGGTATCAATGCCAAATATTGCCCCGATTATTTATTGACCGCGGCTACCAAAGCTTGGGACGATGCCGTGCAAATGGGCGAAAAATATGGTTACAGAAATGCACAAGCTACGGTAATTGCACCAACGGGAACAATCGGATTAGTGATGGATTGCGATACGACCGGTGTGGAACCTGATTTTGCATTGGTAAAATTCAAAAAACTTTCTGGTGGTGGTTATTTCAAAATCATCAATCAATCTATTCCAATTGCCTTGCGCAATTTGAAATATTCAGAGAAAGAAATTATAGAAATCGTAAATTATGCTAAAGGTCATGGCACATTTGCCGGCGCGCCGTTCATCAACCACCAAACGCTGAGCGAAAAAGGCTTTATTGCAGAAGAGTTGAAAAAATTGGACAAGGCCGTTGAAAGTGCATTTGAAGTAGGTTTCGTATTTAATGCTTATAATCTTGGCGAAGAATGTTTACAAAGATTAGGTTTTAAACCGGAAGAATATTTCGACATGGAATTCAATATGCTTCATGCTTTGGGCTTCAGTGATGACGAAATAGATGCGGCCAATGATTATGCTTGTGGAACGATGACTGTAGAAGGCGCGCCTTATTTAAAAGACGAGCATTTGTCCATCTTTGATTGTGCCAATAAATGTGGTAAAAAAGGCGAACGCTTTATTCATGCACATGGTCATATCCGCATGATGTCGGCAACCCAACCTTTTATCAGCGGTGCTATTTCCAAAACCATCAATTTGCCAAATGAAGCGACAATCGAGGAAATCAAAGATTGTTATTTCCTGAGTTGGGAGTTGGGCATTAAAGCATGTGCTTTATACCGCGACGGTTCAAAATTAAGCCAGCCGCTGAGCAATAAAAGTGACAGTAAGAAAAAGGATGACAAGGAAGTTGAAGCTCAGGGTACACATATCGTTGATTTAGGAAAACTTACCGTAGATGAACTTTTGGAAGAAGTGAATATCCGTGTTCAGGCAAGTCCCGATACACAATTGAAACGCCAATTGTCCAGGATCGTGGAACGGAAAACACTTCCTGCGAAACGCCGTGGCTATACTTACAAAGGGAAAGTAGGCGGACAAGCATTGTTCTTGCGCACCGGCGAATATGGCGATGGCACACTTGGTGAAATCTTCATTGATATGGCTAAAGAAGGGGCGACGATGCGGAGTTTATTAAATAGTTTCGCGATTGCTATTTCGGTGGGTTTGCAATATGGCGTTCCCTTGGAAGAATATGTGGATAAATTCATTTTTACCCGTTTTGAACCAAGTGGTGTTGTAGATCATCCAAATATTAAAACTGCTACTTCCGTATTGGATTATATTTTCAGAGTTTTAGCTTATGAATATTTGGACCGTGATGATTTGGTGCATGTAAAAGATGAAAAATCGATTCCGACACCAGAAGAATTATTGTCGCATATCCGGATTACGGCTCCACAGCCGGCAGTTCCCAAAAAAGAAAAAAGCTTAAAACCGCAACCTGTATCCATGGATGCAGAAACCAAAAAATTGATGGGTACAAGTGCTGATGCACCTGCTTGCCGTCAATGTGGCAACATCACTTTAAGAAATGGCACTTGTTATATGTGCCCTAATTGTGGAACAACTACCGGCTGTAGCTGATCTAGAAAATGAAAATGATTGGTTTATATTAAAACAAAGCTTCTTCTTTTAAGAAAGGAAGAAGCTTTGTTTATAAAGGAGGGGTAAATGTTTTAAAAAAGCCACTAAAAAATTGTCCAATTAATTACCCCAGCCCATAATGGATATTATTGTATTCGTTGGTTATGCTATTTTCAAAACCAAGTTATATGGGTTTGTATTTTTCTAAATAAATGAGGACGACATCATCCATTCTTTTGCTTAGAGCCTCATCACTGTCTTCTTGTGCGCAATGTAGTTTGTAGCATAAACCGCCATTAGTCTGATTCTTGTGGGCATATTTGGGAAATCCACATCAAATGCACGGAATCCGAAATTGATATTTTCATTAAAGTCATATTCTCTTTCAGTTGAAAATCCATTTAAGGAAAGCTGCAAATTGATAATATTATCGGTGTTTTTGGAATAGACTCTTAGAAAGTTATCTTTGCCCTCCTCTACAAATGGTAAAAGACTTGCTCCATATTTAGAAATTTCATTCTTAAATAGATAAGCAAAATTAAAGCTATCCTTTAAAATTCCTTTTTATAATGGAATAAAATTAAGTTGTAATGGTTCTCATCTTGAAGAGGCAATCTGAATTTGTACACATCAATTTTTTCTAATTCAAATAATTTTGCAATATCAGTTTTATCAAATTCGTAATCGTTATTTAAACCTGAGCAAATGAATAAAATCCCAAAGATAAAATCGCAAGCGTACATAGAATTTTCTTCCTCATAATTACCTTAATTTTAAAAGTACGATAAACATAAAGAATATATTGGTATTACAATGCCCGCCTTAAATGTTTTTGGTTTTATTCCTTTCTAAAAAAAACTTTAAACTTAGAGCTAAGGCACAAATGCAAAGTACTGCTATGCAAATAGCTAATATAGTATCTGTTCCTTTTAAATATGAATTAATTCCCCATCCTATTAAAGAAAGGAAAAATAACATGGAGCTTATTTTACTTGTTTTATTTTTCATTATTTGTCACTTGGGAATAAAGGTAGATTGTAAATGTATAAAAAACGAAGAAATTTAATTCTTTTTACAGGATTTAATAATCCTACAATTAATAAGATGATGCAAAAAGTAAGTACTTAAATTATAATAAAGGAAGCCAACATTACTGATTGCTTCTTTCCTTAAATTTATATGGAATCTCTTAAAAAGTAAATCGTACTCCTAAGCCACCGCCTACCCAAAATCCACCATTGGGAATATCTATGGCGGGTTGGATGTCCGCACTTATACTAATCGGCGCTTTATTGAATTTGTAATCTAAACCCAATACGCCATCCACTCCGAAATAGACGCCATCGTTATCTTTGTAATTGTTCCAAACACCAAGATGTGCGCCTGGACCAGCATACCATTTCAATCCGGGCGCTCCGTTTATGTCTCCATGAAATTCGTAAAGGCCTGTAAGGGAAAACCAATGATTACCAAAACTTAAAAGCCCTTCCAAAGCTGCATTTGGCTTAATGAAGTGTTTTATTTCAAGAGCAGCACCCCCGTCATAAGCCCAGGATCCAAATTTAACACCTAATCCGGTCCGGTAATCGTGTCCCAAAGCTTGTGCGCTCGCTTGATCTGGATTCATGAATGTGCAACAGAGAGCTGCAATTAATCCAAGAAATAACTTTTTCATAAATTGATGTTTGATTAAAATAGAAACATATGTTCCATTTCAAACAACACCAAAATAAAAAAGTTTATTCTTTTTAGAGGAAGCTCTCTCCACTTTGAAATAAGAGGCATCTAAAACATGGCTTACCTCGCCCAGTGGATCTCTTTAATATTGGGATTCCCATTTAAGGTCGTAATGAATGCTTCTAACTTTCGGGAATCCATTTCTTCAAAAACCAATTGGATGGCATAGCCGCCATCTTGTTTGTCCAGCGAAAAACTATAAAAACTTTTTGATTCCAGTTGCCATAATTCTTTGATGATTTCATTGGTGTCCACATTGGAATGCGTTACGATATTAAGCGTTCTCTGTTTGTATCTTTTGGTCAGGTATTTTTCTAATGGCTGCATTGCCCAAAGAATACCTATTGCTAAAAATGTGGTAATGCCGGCTGCATAATATAAGCCGCCCCCTGTTGCTAAGCCAATAGCAGCAACGGTCCATAGACCTGCCGCTGTTGTCAAGCCGCGAATGGCACCTTTTCTTAAAAATAAAATAGTGCCTGCTCCAATAAAACCAATCCCGGATACCACTTGTGCCGCAATCCTTGAAGGATCCAGTTCCACATGTGGTGTTCCTAAAATGTCAGCAAAGCCAAATGCGGAAACAATCATTAACAAACAAGAACCCACGCTGACCATCATATGCGTACGCATACCGGCAGTCCAGTTTTTCCGTTCTCTTTCTAAGCCGATTATAGCACCATAAAGGGCCGCTAATGCAATGCGGATCGTGATTTGTTCGTAGCTCAACATCGTTTGTGTTTTTTTAATGTACTCTAAGTAATGCACTCTAAGTTAGGGAATCCCTGCAATATTCAATCCAAATAAAAAGACTACAATTTTTGATAAGATAAGTTCCTGTCCTTTCCTTACAATTTAAAATGTTCGTTTTTTTCTTTACCTTGCTTAAAAGTTTAAAAAAATGACTTCAAATTCAATATTAATAAAAAATGCAACCATTGTCAACGAAGGTAACCGGTGGGCTTCCGATTTGTTGATTAAAAATGGCAAAATAGAAAAAATCGAGCAAAATATTTCCACGACAGAAAAAGTTCGTGAAATCAATGGGGATGGTAAAATCTTGATTCCCGGCATAATCGACGATCAAGTACATTTTCGCGAACCCGGGTTAACGCATAAAGCAGAAATAGCCACCGAATCCAAAGCAGCAGTGGCGGGCGGTGTAACTTCTTTTATGGAAATGCCCAATACCAACCCGCCTGCATTGACCCAGGAGATACTGGAAAAAAAATATACAAGAGCCGCTCAGGTCTCACCTGCCAATTATTCGTTTTTTATGGGCGTTTCCAATGATAATATTGAAGAAGTTTTGCGCACTAATAAAAAGAAACATGAAGTATGCGGCATCAAGATTTTTATGGGTAGCAGCACCGGTAATATGTTGGTAGATAATTACATAACACTTAATAGAATATTCGAGGGGACAGAACTGTTAATCGCGACACATTGTGAATCGGAAGCAATAATAAAAGAAAACAAAGCAAAATATCCTTTTGCTGATAATGTGAGCTTTCATCCATTGATTCGAAATACGGAAGCCTGTTTTGAATCATCATTTTCCGCTGTTCAATTGGCAAAAAAACATGATACTCGTTTGCATATCCTGCATATCTCTACCGAAAAAGAAATTCAGCTTTTTTCTAATTTCCTGCCTTTGGCAGAAAAGCGGATCACGGCAGAAGTTTGTGTGCATCATTTACATTTTAGCGCTGATGATTATGCCCGCTTAGGAACATTGATCCAATGCAATCCTGCAATAAAGGCACCGGAAAATAAAGAAGCGATCTGGCAAGCGATGCTGGAAGATAAATTGGATATCATAGCCACGGATCATGCACCGCATACCTGGGAAGAAAAGCAGCAGCCATACCCAAAATCCCCATCAGGATTGCCTTTGGTGCAACATTCTTTATTGATGATGTTGCATTATGTTCAGGAAGGCAGGTTAAGTTTAGAAAAAGTGGTAGAAAAAATGTGCCATGCGCCAGCGGTTTGTTTTAGGATTCAGGAACGCGGATTTATAAGAGAAGGTTATTTTGCAGATTTGGTTTTGATTGATCCCAAGAAAGATTTTACTGTGGAGAAAAGTAATATTTTATACAAATGTGGCTGGTCGCCATTGGAAGGGATGAGTTTTCCTGCAACAATCGACAAGACTTTCGTAAATGGGAATGTTGTTTATGAAAATGGACTGGTAAATGATGTCCAGAAGGGGCAAAGATTGTCTTTTTATTAAATAATGGATTTTGAGCGCGAGTTTGCTTAGGTTTTTTCTATTTCTGTTTTTGTAAAACAAAATAGTGATTTGGTTGTTATTTAATAAAAATCATCATTTTATGCAAAATTGGTTAAAGACATTGATTGCTGGCGGCGCAGCCTGGAAATGGGGTGGCGGCTGCTTCGGGACAATTATAGTATTTGCTTTAGTTTATTGGTTATTAGGACAAGGCGGATGTTAGATTGTTTTTTCATAGAGATTTATTATTTGGACTAAAGATATTAGGGATAAAATACAGATTTGATATTGTATTTTATCCCTAATATATTATAGAATCCTGAAGTTGGACAACTTCTTATTCCTTTTGCTGGAATAAGATCTATAAATGTTTCAATTTGCCCGAACCACTGATACTTACATCCATTATAGGATTTCCTTGATAATAAACGCTGCCACTTCCTGAAATTTTTACCGATAAGCTATCTGTTACATAAATTTTTGCGTTTCCGGAGCCGGAAATCTTTACTTTTGAATTGTTAGCTTTTAAATCAAAAAAATCTAATGAGCCACTGCCGCTTATTGAAATGGTCTCTTTTTGAACATTTCCCGAAAGGCTGGATATTCCACCACTTCCGCTGATGCTGGCAGTAATGCTGTCCGCAACTATTTGTTGCAAGCTCATGTTTCCGGAACCTTTTAATTCTAAGTTTAATCGTGTGGAATTTATTGCATTCATTAATTCCATATTCCCGGAACCAATAAGGTAAAGACCTGAAATGTCGGGCATTGAAATATATACTTTTACATTCTTACTGGTTACGAATTTGCCGTTTTTTATACGGATATGTAACTTTTTATCATTGTCGACCGTTGTTTCCAGTACTTCGAGTACATTGCCTTCCGCCTCTACGGAAACAGAAAATGCACTGTCTTGGGTAATGAAGACATCACCCGAAATTTCGGAAGCTATTGTCCTGAAATTGGAAAGACTGCGTTCCTCGGAAGCTACTGCTCCGTTGTTGCTGATTTTTTTGCAAGATGCGCTGACAAAAAGGAGGAGGGTGCCGAATAACAGGACTTTAAAATTGTTCATTTTCTATTGGTTTAATGTTTTTGTTGTTTATAAATTAAATTGAATACCGCCTATGGCTCCTAAATAAAAGTTTTTCATACTGAAAAAATCATAAGAGCTTTTATAATTTCCCAATCCTGAATAATTAATAGTTGGTCCGGCGAAGAGTTCCACGCGATTTGAAACTTTATATGCTGCCATCGCTTTTAAAGAACTTTTCATGAAAACATCGTTGTGGAAGTCCGTTAATCCTGAATAAGTCACTTCGAAATTTGCCCTGAAATGCTTGATGATAGGTAAATGTGCGCCAAGCCCACTTTCAATTACATAACGTGCATCGGGATATTGCGCATTATAACCCACTCCTAAAATTCCATATAATATCCTTCCTCCGGAACGAAAAGACAGGATTGTGCTGCCTGCATCGTCAAGGGAAACGCCCAATTGCTTTTCCCCATTTTTGATGATATTGATCAATCCAATTGGATAATCGCTTTCATCTGCAATATTAATCAAGGCCGCTAACTGAATGCCTTTCACTTTTTTTGCAATATTAATTAATCCTGCAACCTGAGTACCCGCATCATGAGCATTATTGATTAATCCGGCCAATTGTACACCTTTGGAATTTTTTGCTGAATTCATAATTCCCGCCAATTGAAATCCTTGCATACTCCCACCCACATGATTGGAAATCCCTGAAATCATGACGCCTTGTGCATCTTGTTTTACGATACTTGTAATTCCGGATAAGCAAAAAGCATTTTCCGCCCCAGAAACGCCAACGAGCGCATGGAAAGAAAAATCGTTTTTATACTGTGCGGCATTGACGCCATTTGTGCTGAGTGGATATACGAATCCTAAATGCGCTATTCTGTTTTTAAGTGCTTGAGGTTCGTCCTGAGCGTGTGAAATAACTGCGAAGCAAAAAGTCAAAAGCCCTGTGCAAAGTAAAAATAAGAGGAAGTTGCCCCATAATTTGTGTGTCATAATTTAATGTGTTTTAAATAAGACAATCTCGCTGGAATTTACCCTATGTTTTTGTTTTACGCAAAGTTGAAGATTTCGCAAAGGCGCTTGCCATTGGCCAGAAAAGTCACCAATTCAGTAAATGCCAACTCGCTTTCTTCATAAAAAAGCGCTTTCTCCCAAAAGATTTTGTGTCCTACGTGAAAATCTTTGTGTCCTTGTGGTTAAGACACCGTTTTATTTCATACAAATATCTCCTATCGCATGTCTCATATCTCATGTCTAATATCTAAAATCAAAAAAGTTCAAGCCCCATACTCCAACCAATCCAGCCATGAACTTTTTTACTAAACCGAAAAGACGGATAACCCATGCCTAATTCTTGTTGGTAGCCATTTGTTTCATTTATATAGCTGTCGTATTGGACAGAAACAGATGGTCCGGCGAATATCGCCAAATTTGGGCTGAGTTGATATTTTAAGTGAAGTTGGAACCGTACCACGGAATTGAGCATGGACCAGTTTCCGAGATAAAATGCACTTTCAATTAATTCAGGATTTAAACTTATCTTTTTCCCTAAATTACTTTGATGACCTAAGCCATATCCGAAAGAATAGGCTTTTTCGTTGAGATCTAATCGAAGTCCTACATGAATAATGCTGTATAAATGATTATTCCCTGTTTTAAATGCAACATTCAAATGTTGGTTTTCAGTTGTATTCACCGTGATTTTTTTATAACCATTTTTGATGAAATTGAGGAAACCGACGCTATAGCCATCCGAGGAATCCACAAAATTGAGGAAGGCAAATTGAAAACCTTTCATTGTTATGGCAGTATTGACCAATCCGCTGATTTGAAGGCCGTTCATATCTTTTCCGACATGGCTGGAAATCCCGGAAATCTGAATACCTGTAAAACCTTCATTGATGGAGTTGAAAATCCCGGCAACCTGAAATCCCCGGCCCTCACCATTTACGATATTAAATAAGCCTGCCACTTGGGCATAATCCATGTCGCTTTTTACGATGTTGAACAATCCGCCCACCTCAAAACCTTCCACTCCTGCGGTATAGCCACCTAAAACATTTAAAGAAAATTTATTATCCACCTGCGTGCTCATCCTTCCATGTGTTCCCAATCCGGGAATCAAGGAAACCTGATAAGGTCTTGAAGCGATAAAGTTCCCCAAATTTAGACTGTTCGTCCTTAATCTGGAAGACAGTAAAAGCCGTCCTAACCAGGAATTTTCAAATTTATTATTCCCATTAACGACAACGGAATCAAGCAAATAACTTTGGGGTTCTAATTGAATCTGAACATTATTAAGCTGTAGGTTTTCTAATCGTATCAATGTATCTTTATAAGACATTTTTCGGATACGGATATTGAACTGAGGTTTGTATTCTTTTAATTGCAACTGGAAATAACCATCCGCATTACTCATCGTGGAAACCAATTGGTCTTCTTCATAAATAGATGCATAATTAATGCGTTCACCAGTGATTCCATCAGTCAGAGTACCGCTGAGATACATTTTTTCAGGTGTTTCGGAAGGTAAAATAATGATGTGGTTTCCGCGTTCTTTATATTGAAATCTATTACCTAAAAGAGTGTTTAATAAAACTTCAACACTTTGGTTTTTTACGGAAATAGTGACCAGGCTATCGTTGGGTAATAAATTACTTTTATAAGAAAAGTAAAAGCCGCCTTGCTGGCTTATGCTTTGCAAAACCGTGGAAACCGCTTGTTGATGAACTTGAATTGTTATTGTTTTGGACAGATACTTTTGTGCATTCACTTTAGATAATGACACGCTGAACAGTAGCACAAAAAGAAAAAAGTGTATCCATTTATTCATGTATTGCGATTGATTTTTATGGACAAAATTACTGTTTTGCAAAGACAACAGGAAAGCATGGATTATTTAAGCGTTATTTCCCCATTATTTTCCTCAACTTGAATATTTAGTGTTTGTGCTAAAATAGTCGTGATTTCATTCAGAGAATTATTTTTAAAAGTAGTGGTTATTTTCAGGTTCCGGATATTTGGATTGGAAATAGTGATATTCCCATTGTAAGCTGTGTTGAGTGCATCCACAAGTTTCCAAAGGGGCGTGGCATTACAGACAAATTCATTTGTGCGGTAAAAATTATAAAATTCGTCTTCATTTTGTTCTACCACCGGTTGGTTTTTATTAGGAAAAACAGTCGCTTTCTGATGAGGCAGCAATTGAATCGTATTTGCTTTTTTTGACACTTTCACAATCCCGGTTTCAACGATGATTTGTATATGCTCAGGTGCTTGTTTTATGTTGAAAGATGTGCCCACTACTTTTACTTCCACATCCTCTACATGAATCAAAAATGGTTTTTCCACATTTGGCGTTACCTGAAAAAATCCTTCGCCAATTAATTGGACTTTGCGCGAATTGCTTTCGAATTTTTGTTTGTAAATCAGTTTCGAATTTTTATTTAAAGTAACGAGAGTGCCATCCGAAAGCGTATCGATAAGTACTTTGTTATTAGAGCTAATGATTATTTCAGGATTTCGTTGCAACAAATAATAGAAAGTAGCTGCGCCTAAAAATAAGAAAATAACTGCCGCCGCTGCGGAAGTTTTCCAAGTGCTTTTTTTACTTGTAAAAGGGATTTGTTTTTGTTCGGTGTTTATTTTTTTCTTGAATTTTTCCCAGGCTTTATTTTCATCAATGGAAGAATCAATAGCAATGGTTTTACTTTTTTCCCACACGAATTTTAACTGGTTAAAATGCCGCCGATTTTCATCATTGGTATTTATCCAGTCTAAAGCGGTTCGTTGCTCTTCATCGTCCGCTTCGCCAATTAGGTATTTTATTAATAGTTCATCCATTTTTCGTTTTTTGTTTCACCCGAAGCGGCAAAGGCTCGCTAAGGTGCAAAGATTTTTCACTAATTCACTTATTCACAAACTCACATATTCACAAAAGAATCTCATGTCTCTTATCTAAAATCTCATATCTAAAAAAACAAGTAAAATCGGCAAATAAATTTCCAATTCTTTTCTCATAATTTTTAATGCTTTACTCATTTGCGCTTCTACTGTTTTTACTGAAATGCTTAAATTTTCCGCAATTTCGCGATATTTCAATTCTTCAAAACGGCTCATTTGAAAAATGGTGCGGCATTGCTGCGGAAGCAGGTTGAGTGCATCTGATATTTTTTGTTCTAATTCATTGGCGATTAATTTTTTAGTAGCACTTTCGTCACTTTTTTCAGTTGCATGGGTAAGGTAAGTCTGATGTTTCTTTTTCACTTGTTCATGTTTTAATAAATTCATGCATTGATTGTACACGGAGCTATATAAATACGCCTTTATGGATTGCTGGATTTCTATTTGTTCTTTCTTTTCCCATAATTTAAAAAATACTTGCTGCACCGTGTCTTCAGCGGTGTCTTCATCTTTCAAAATAGTGAGGGCATAAGCATACAAGGCCTTAAAGTGTTCTTTAAAAACCTGTTCAAATTGTATTTCATTAATTCCTGTAAAGCTGATATCCATTTATATTCTCAGGGTCAATTGCCCACGGCAAAAATAATGATTTCTTTTGTGTTCAATAATAGGACAACTTAATGGGAGGATACCCTTATGTCTTTTTGAATTTTATAAAAGTGCTGTCCCAAAAACTTTGGACAGCACAATTTTTCTTTCCTATCTGATGGTATTAATAGTCGTTTATGGTTTTTTCATATTCATTTCGCAGTTTTTGATTTAACCTTAAGCTCCCTTACTTATTCTGTACAGTTTTCCTGAATCAGTAATTGCATATAGCTTCCCGTCCTTTCCCTGATGGACATCCCGGAATCTTTCTCCTTCTTTGGCAAGCAGGCGTTCTTCCCCGACTACTTTATGGTCCTTAATAACGAGACGGTCAATGTGTTGTCCACTCAGGCAAGCAAGGAAAAGGTTGTTTTCCCATTCGCCTATTTCCCCGTTATAAAATGTAATGCCGCTTGGCGACACGACGGGATCCCAATAATAAACGGGTTGTTCCATTCCTTCTTTTTGGGTAATTCCATCTCCTACTTTTTCGCCGCTATATTCCAAGCCGTAAGTAATGGTCGGCCATCCGTAGTTTTTTCCGGCTTGGATGAAATTAACTTCGTCACCGCCTAAGGGACCAAATTCCGATGACCATAATTCATTTGTTGCAGGATTGAAAGCGAGTCCTTGGACATTTCGGTGTCCGTAGGTATAAATTTCAGGCATTGCAGCCATCTCGGTAGCTAAAGGATTGCCTGGCGCTGCATTTCCATCTTTGGTAATCTTTAGTATTTTCCCTAATGCCGAATTCAGGTGTTGTGCTTGCGGACGCGTTTCCAGATCCGACCTTTCGCCCGTGCTCACATATAAAAAACCGCTTTTGTCAAATACCAAACGGCCACCAAAATGTAATTTTCCATTGTATGCTGGTGTAGCGCGGAAAATTACCATGGGGTTTTCAATCGTCTTTTCATTATCAGACAATCGCCCTTTGGCTACAGCAGTAAGGTTCCCACTTTGATAAGGTTCAGAGAAAGTCCAGAAAATCATCCGGGTATTTTCAAAATCCGGGTCTAAAGCGACATCCAACAATCCGCCCTGACCTTCATTTGCCACTGGCGGGAATCCTGTTATTTTAGAAACGAGCGTGCCTTCTGTCGAAAATATTTGCATGAACCCTGATTTGTCGGTTATTAACAACCGCCCATCCGGAAAGTGATCGATTCCCCAAGGTGCACCAATATTTTGGGCAATGATGTCAATTTGAAGCGGCGTTTGTGTTGTAACTCCAGGCACTCTCGTCTGCCCGGGAAATGCGGGTTTATAATCCGAATTCGGAGCTTTTGTTTCCACGGGTTGGCCACTTTGTATGGGCAAATCTTTTTTGGAATTGCTACAGCTTAAGATAGAAATGGACAAAAATGCAATAAATGAAAATTTCGTATTTATCATAATTGTTAGTTTTAGGAAACAACAAGTTCAAATGCAGGAAGTTCATATTTTTTTTCGGTAAGCGTCAGGTAGCATTTTATTTTTTAGAAATTAATTTAAAGCTTAGTTTTCCACTCATCATTTCTATATTAACCATGTAGTTCCCGGAAGGGAACTTCGAAAGTGAAACAGATGCGAATTTGCGATCTTTCTAAGATCGCATTTATTTTCTCTTCATTTAACTTAAATAAAGATGTTCAATCGACAAATATATTCAAACTTTCCCCAACAAAATCCTCCTCCGTCTTTCTCTCGCCTTATTTATTTAGCTTTGCAAGTTTAAAAACAATTTTCCCATCCAATGAGCAATCCATTATTACAAGATTTCAAAACACCTTTTCAAAGCATTCCTTTTCAAGAAATAAAACAAGAAGATTTTGAACCTGCAATCCTTGAGGCGATTGAATTGGCGAAAAAGGAAATTGATCAAATTACGCAAAATACAGAAACGCCCACATTTGAAAATACGATTGTGAAACTGGAATCTTCCGGGAAGAAATTAGAAGTGGCAAGTGCTGTTTTTTTCAACCTCACTTCAGCGGAAACCAATGATTTTCTGGAAAAAGTGCAGGAAAAGATATCGCCTCTTTTGGCTGAATATGGCAATGATATTTCATTGAATGAACAATTATTCCAAAGGATAAAGACTGTTTTTGATTCCTGCGACCAAACTAAATTATCCAAAGAAGAACAGCGGTTATTGGAAAAAACCTATAAAAGTTTTACGCGAAACGGCGCATTACTCGATGAAAAAGATAAATTGAAATTAAGGGAAATCGATCAGGAATTATCTTTGTTGACCGTCAAATATGCGCAAAATGTTTTGCAGGAAACCAATGCATATTCATTGAACATTACAGATGAAAATGATTTGGAAGGATTGCCGGATTCCATAAAATCACAAGCGAAAGAAGAAGCCGAAAAACGCAAAGTGGAAGGTTGGGTAATAACGCTGCAATATCCGAGTTTCGTGCCTTTCATGAAATATGCAAAGAACAGGGAATTGAGGAAAACACTGTATTTGGCATCAGGCAAAAAAGCGTTTCAGGACAATGAATTCAACAATGAAAACAATATCCATAAAATCGTTGCATTGCGAAACAAAAGAGCGGAATTATTGGGATTTGATACACATGCGGATTTTGTTTTGGCAGAACGCATGGCTGCAAATCCACAAACAGTTTTTGCTTTCTTGAATGATCTTTTGGAAAAGGCAAAACCTTTCGCTTTTAAAGATGTGGACAGTCTTAAACCTTTGGCTCAAAAGGATGACATTACCGAACTCATGCCTTATGACCATGCCTATTATGCAGAAAAATTAAGGGAAGAAAAATATGATTTCTCGGAAGAAGAACTCAAACCCTACTTTTCGCTGAATCATGTACTGGATGCGGCTTTTGATGCTGCCGGTAAATTATACGGTTTACAGTTTAAGGAACGAAAAGACATTCAGAAATATCACGAAGAGGTCGCTGTTTACGAAGTGTTGGAAAATGGAAATTATAAAGCTTTACTTTACACGGATTGGCATCCGCGCGAAGGAAAACGGCAAGGTGCATGGATGACTTCTTACAAAGGTCAATACAAGGATGAAAACGGAAATCACAGGCCACATATTTCCATTGTCTGCAATTTTTCCCGGCCATCAGGTGAAACGCCGTCTTTATTGACTTTCCAGGAGGTAACTACGCTGTTTCATGAATTTGGCCATGCTTTGCACGGCATGTTGGCTGATACGGTTTTTGAAAGCCTTTCCGGAACGAATGTATATTGGGATTTTGTGGAATTACCTTCGCAATTCATGGAAAATTTTTGCTATCAAAAATCATTTTTAAGCTCTTTTGCCCAACATTATAAAACTGCAGAAGTCCTTCCGGAATATCAAATCGACAAAATTGTGGCTTCCGCAAATTTCATGGAAGCCTACCAAACGCTTCGCCAAATTTCATTCGGACTTTTGGACATGGCATATCATACCGGCAAATTGGATGAAAAAGACCGCATTGAAGATTTTGAAAGCATGATTACCCAAGCAACGCAACTGTATCCAAAAATTGAAGGAACGGCACAAAGTCCGGCGTTCTCCCATATTTTTGCAGGTGGTTATTCCGCTGGGTATTATAGTTATAAATGGTCGGAAGTTTTGGATGCAGACGCATTTGCTTACTTCAAAGAAAATGGGATTTTTGATCCGGAAACTGCGGCTAAATTTAAAATATTATTAAGCAAAGGCGGAACAGAAGATCCGGTGGATTTGTATGTTGCTTTCAGAGGAAGACAGCCGGAAGCGGATGCTTTATTGGAAAGAGCGGGATTGAAATAACTCATTGTTTAGATATCTTACTTTAAAATTCATCTTAAAGAATATAGTGCTTTAAATCTATCAGTAGGTAAGTTTATGCCAAACATTAAATAAAACTCTTATTCCTGTCAGCCAAAAACCTTTGCAACTTTGGGAAATCTTTGCGCCTTTGCGTGAAACACTTCCGGAATTTTAAATTGATTTGCGTATTTTGGTGCTTTAATAATTTTTTCTAATTACTTTTGACATTATAAAAGAGAGGATTATATGGCTTTGAAAATTAAAAACGAATTAAAAATTGGGATTATGGTCGTGGTTGCCATTCTCGCATTGATTTTAGGGTTGAATTTTTTGAAAGGGAACAGCTTGTTTTCAACAGATAAGCAATTTTACACTACATATACCAATGTGGTAGGATTACAGGAATCTGCCATTGTACAGATAAACGGTTTTGTAGTGGGCAAGGTAACTACAATTGTTTTGCAACCTGACCGAACGATAAAAGTGGGGTTTTCAGTAAAAAAAGAAGTCAATATCCCAATAGGCTCATTTGCTAAACTAACCACAAATGATTTCATCTCCGGGGCAAAAGTCATTTCTTTGGAATTGTCCGAAAGTGCCCAAAATATTCCGGATGAAGGCTTCGTGGTGGGCAAAGGTTCAGAAGGGATTTTGGATAATATCTCTGAAACCGTTTCCCCGCTCGTAGGCACGGTAAGATCTACTTTGGTAACTTTGGATACGCTGATCAATTCCATTAATATTATAGTAAACGAACAAACGCGGGGCCATTTAAACAGCAGTTTTTCATCATTGGATAAAACTTTACAAGAATTATCGTCATTGTCCGCAGCTTTAAATACACAAACGCAAAATCTCAATTCCATAATGGGAGGCGCAAATAGCGTAATTACAAATTTTGCAACAAACAACGAAAAGATAAATACTTCCTTCAATAATTTGCAGGCGTTTACGGATAAACTCAACCAAACCGAAATAGATAAAACATTGAATAATCTGCAGGAAACCTCTCAGGACCTAAGGGCATTCGTTGTGAGGGCCAATGATACCAATGGTTCTTTGGGTATGATAATGAGCGACAGGAGGTTATATGAAAACCTGACCAGCACATTGGGTTCTTTGGATACTTTGATTGGGGATGTTCAAAATCATCCGGCCAAATATATCAACATTTCCGTGTTTGGAAGCAAGGAGCGGAAATAGCTAGATCTCAGCTTAAGCTTTGAATTTCTTTTGGGCTTTATTCGTGTATGTATAAACAACCGTGCATAAATATTGCCAAAATCATTCAATGATGAATAAGCATGTCTTCCAATCCTCAGTCTCATCCTCAATCATGACCATGTTCAATTATTCATTCCCTCATATTCAACCCCAAAAGTTAGCCGTCAAACTGACGCCGGCTGCGGAAAAGTTAATGATGAAAACTGCCCATCCCTGGGTATTTTCAAATAGTATCAATAAAATAAACAAAACGGGGAAAGCGGGAGACATCGCAGTTTTATTCCGGCAAAAAGACAATAAAGTTTTCGGGATTGGATTGTATGATCCGCATTCGCCTATTCAAATTAAAATATTGCATCATTATGGTTCAGCCTTAATTGATAAGGATTTTTTTGCTGAAAAGATTAAAGTGGCTTTTGAATTAAGGAAAGCATTATTGAAAACCAATACCAATAGTTATCGTTTGCTTTTCGGTGAAAATGATGGCTTCCCTGGTTTTATTGCAGATGTATATGCCCAAGTGATGGTCGTAAAATTGTATTCTGAAATTTGGTTTCCTTACCTAAAAGATATTTTAGAAGCATTGGTCGAAGTTTCAGGATGCAAATCTGTGGTGCTGCGCACGAGTCGTCATCTTCAAGAAGCGGAGCATTATGGTTTTAAAGATGGTCAGGTAGTATTTGGCGAATTGGAAAACGAAGTTGTGGGATTTTTGGAACACGGTATTCGTTTTTCAGCACATGTCGTCAAAGGCCATAAAACCGGCTATTTTTTGGATCACCGGCATAATCGTAAAAGAGTAGGGGAATTGGCAAAAAACAAAACTGTTTTGGATGTTTTCTCTTATGCAGGCGGGTTCTCCGTACATGCTTTGGTAAACGGTGCTAAAGAAGTGGCCAGTGTGGATATCAGCGCACAAGCATTGGAATTGGCAAAAGCAAATGCGCAATTAAATCAATTTTCAGGAAAACATAAAACTATTGCCGGTGATGCATTTCAGGTTTTACATGATTTAATTGAAGAAGGGGAAACTTATGATTTGGTGGTCATTGATCCGCCATCGTTTGCCAAAAGTGAAAAAGAAGTTTCTTTGGCAAAAAAGAAATATGCGCAATTGGCAGCTTTAGGTGCAAAGTTGGTTGCAAAAAGTGGAATTTTGGTTTTGGCATCATGCTCTTCAAGAATGTCGGCAGAAGATTTTTTTAAAATTAATGAAAGTACCCTCCGTTTCTCCAATAGGAAATTTCAATTAATGGAAACCACTTTTCATGATGTGGACCATCCCGTTTCTTTTAAGGAAGGTGCTTATTTAAAATGCGGGTATTATAAAAGTTGCGATTTAAAATGAAAAATCTTAAAATGTAAACCGGGTTCTTTCCCGGGCATTCGTTCTTCCCATTTTGAACTCAATTGCGCCGCTCCCGCAAAACCTTTTTTGCCTTTTAAACCCTAAATATTATCTTTGTGGACAATCCTGCACTTGCATTAGTTATAAAATTTTGATATATGGAACTTAATACTAAGAAATCATTGACTGAAGGAAAATTATCTTTTGAGGAATTTAAAGAAGAGGTATTAAAAGATTATGAACTTGCAGTAGCAAGCCGGGAAGCCAGTCTGATCGGTAGAAAAGAAGTGCTGACGGGCAAAGCTAAATTCGGGATATTTGGGGATGGTAAGGAATTGGCGCAGATTGCTTTAGCTAAGTATTTTAAAGACGGCGATATCCGTTCCGGATATTACCGCGACCAAACCTTGATGTTTGCTACCGGAATGCTCACAATCGAACAGTTTTTTGCACAATTATATGCTAATCCTTCTACAACTGAAGAGCCGTCATCTGCCGGAAGAATGATGAACGGGCATTACGGCACGCGTTGGTTGGATGAAAATGGCGAATGGAAAGATTTGACCACGCAACCCAATTCTTCCAGTGATGTTTCGCCAACAGCCGGCCAGATGGTACGGGCATTGGGGATTGCTTATGCTTCCAAACTCTATAGGAATGCCGAAAACTTGAAAACGGGATTCGAAAAGTTTTCCAATAATGGCAATGAAGTGAGCTTTGTAACAATCGGGGACGCTTCTACAAGCGAAGGTCCGTTTTGGGAATCCTTAAATGCCGCAGGCGTTTTAAAAGTTCCATTGGCAGTTTTTGTTTGGGACGATGGCTATGGCATTTCTGTTCCAAAAAGTTATCAAACGACCAAAAACTCCATTTCAGAAGCCGTGGCAGGATTTCAATATGATGAGAAATTAGACAGCGGTGTGGAAATTTACCGGGTAAAAGGTTGGGATTATGCCGCAATGATGGAAGTGTTTCAAAAAGGAATAGCAAGAGTTAGGGAAACGCAGATCCCGGCACTGTTTCATGTTCAGGAAGTTACACAACCTCAAGGGCATTCCACTTCCGGATCTCATGAGCGGTATAAAAGTAAAGAAAGGTTGCAATTTGAAAAAGAAATGGATTGTGTGGTAAAATTCCGTTCTTACCTGATTGATAATGCCGTTGCGGATGAAGGTGAATTGAAGGCAATTGAAGACAGTGCGAAAGCACGCGCGAGGAAAGCGAAACAAGATGCCTGGAATAATTTCTTGACGCCAATCCTGAACCAAATTACGGAATTAAATGCAATTGTTCAGAAGTCATTCGCTGAAAGTAACCAAAACCAACAGGAAATTGGGACAATCCTTCAGGAATTAAACGCATTAAAAGAACCCATCAGAAAAGATGTCATTCGTTCCATAATTCGTATCATCAGGTTATCAGATAAAAATACCGATGCTTTTCAGGGTTTGAAAAAGTTTTTTGAAACCTTAAAAACAGATGCCGAAGAAAAATTTAGTTCCTTTTTATATTCTAATTCCAAATATGCGGTAAAGAATATCGCGGAAGTAAAGGCACAGTTTTCTGCCGATAGCCCGGTATTAAATGGTTTTGAGATCCTGAACAAATTTTTTGATCATAAATTAGCGACAAACCCGGCTCTTTTTGCCTTCGGCGAAGATGTGGGTCAAATTGGTGATGTAAACCAGGGCTTTGCCGGTTTGCAGGAAAAACATGGCGAAATAAGGGTAGGTGATGTAGGCATCCGGGAAGCAACGATTATCGGCCAAGGGATAGGGATGGCTTTGCGCGGACTCCGCCCTATTGCGGAAATCCAATACTTGGATTATTTGCTTTATGGCTTGCAAGTATTGAGTGATGATGTCTCCACGGTTCAATACCGTACGCGTGGCGGACAAAAGTGTCCCTTGATTGTGCGTACCCGCGGCCATCGTTTAGAAGGGATTTGGCACAGCGGTTCACCAATGGGCGTTATCGTAAATGCACTGCGTGGTATGCAGGTTTGTGTCCCCCGGAACATGGTTCAGGCCGCAGGAATGTACAATACCTTGTTGAAAAGCGATGAGCCGGCATTGGTCATTGAGTGTTTGAATGGTTATCGTTTAAAAGAAAAAATGCCGGATAACCTTTTTGATTTTACGCTTCCGCTTGGTGTTCCCGAAACCTTACAAGAGGGCGATGATATTACAATTGTATCTTATGGCTCTACGCTCAGGATTATTCAGGATGCCATAGAAATTTATTTAAAACCACAAGGCATTAGTTGCGAACTGATTGATGTCCAGACATTATTGCCATTTGATGTAAATCACATGATTGTAGAATCATTGAAGAAAACCAATAGGATTATCTTCATTGATGAAGATGTTCCCGGTGGCGGTGCTGCATATATGTATCAACAAGTAATGGAATTGCAAGATGGTTACCGCTGGTTGGATGTGGCTCCCAGAACCATTTCCGCAAAAGCACACCGGCCCGCCTATGCGACGGATGGTGATTATTTTTCAAAACCCAATGCCGAAGATATTGCGGCAGTGATTGAAGAAATGATGGCAGAATAATTTAATTATAAAATAATGCAGCATCAAGGGAATTGTAATGTGCAATTCCCTTGATTTTTTTATTCCGGAAAAAGAAGAAGAATTTTTGTGCCCCATAACCCAGTACTCAAATCAAGCTCTGAGAATAGCATCTTTTATAGATATGCGAAATGATTAACTTTGTGACTCAACTCGTGTGAAATGGAGGAGAGAGCAATAACCAATAATAGAAATAATTAAATCCGCATTTAAAATTGGACAATTTAAAGATCATAAAAACTAATTTACTGGCAGATTATTTAAACCAGGTCACTGGTTTAAAAAGTTATTTTGATGCCTTAAAAGATGCCGAAATCAGTACGGATACTTTTAGTTTTTATACTTCCGTTGCTTCTGTTTTTTCAAGTAAAATAGAAGGTGAAGCTATTGAATTAGACAGTTATATCAAACATAAAGCAATGGGTTTGGAATTTCAGCCTGACTATACCCGAAAAATCGATGATTTATATGATGCTTATGTTTTTGCACAACAAAATAGGTTGAATCCTGAAAACCTAAGCAAGGCACATCAATTGCTGAGTAAAAATATAGTGGAAACTACTAAACAGGGAACGCTCCGCAGCCATAATATGTATGTTACCACAGAGCAAGGGCAAATAGAATATGTGGCGGTTTCATCATATGAACTCAAAGAAGAAATGAATAAGTGGTATCATGATTTAGCAATCTTGCTGAAGACAAAATTGGCTTACGAAGAGGTGTTTTATTTTGCCGCCTGCCTGCACCTTGTTTTTGTGAAAATCCATCCTTGGAATGATGGAAACGGACGAAGTGCAAGACTGATAGAAAAATGGTTTATCGCACAACATTTAGGGGATAAGGCCTGGTTTTTGCAAAGTGAGAAAAATTATTATAAGCACCATGCTTTATATTATTCCAACTTAAGGAAATTAGGATTGGAATACCCCGAATTGGATTATAATCAGGCTTTGCCTTTTTTATTGATGCTGCCCCAAACCTTGAGCAAGCAATAAGGTGCTGGCATGCAAATTTTTTTTGACTGCCTTGTTGCCCACATTCAAAAAGGGAACTCAGAAAGATTTGGTTTCCTTTATAGGAGCGTCACACAATAAAACTTTTCAATTTTTTAATCCCCCAAATTAGTTGGAAAGTCTTTTCTTTGCAACACGAATGGCTTTACTTAAAAGAAATAAACAACAATATGACCTTTCAGTTTTGGCTGAAGAGTTGCGTACCACTACGGATACTAATCGGTATAAAACCTTGTTTATTGAATTGATTGCGGTATTACGGCCTTCGAGAAAACAGTCTCCCGAACATAGGATAAATGATTTGTTGGATTTATTGCATTCCGACAGCCAATTCCAAAAAGGGTTTCAAGATATGTTCGCCTGGTTGTTCAACACATTGGACAGCCAAAGCTTATTTACGGATGTTGGGATTTTATCCAGTGGCACTTTTTTCTCAGAGTTTTTTGGACAATTGAGGCATCGGATTTTACCTCCGATTCCTGAAAAAAGGAGCTTGAATTATCTTTTAGAGCGGGCATTCCATAAAAAAAATGATTATAAATGGGTCGCCGAAATCCCCGATGATTTATGGATTGAGTTTTTTAAAATTGCCGGTGGCGGTTTGGATGATATTTCCAGCCCTTTTCATCAATATTTGACGAATGCCCTGACCATACTCTCTTATCGGGTGGCTTATTTAGGATTGGAAGATGAGTTGCAAAGCGTGCATAGCTCAGACCCGGAAGTGAATACTCCTTTTATCCTTCAAAATAAAAGAGTCGTTGAATTTATCCATTTGGCAAGTGCAGACAGTACTGCAGAGGCATTTTTACATGAAAGCGGCTTGGAGGTTATTGACGAATTGTTCAAATGCGAAGAAACACTCAAAGGTATAAGGAACAACACTGCAACCAACGGCACAGGCTTGGAACAATCCTACCTATTATTGCGGACATCCCAGCAAATCATGCGGATGCGCATTATCATTCGGATGTTGTCGCCTAACTTAATGCCACAACATGCCTTAGCCAATTCTGTCAAGCTTTTTGAAGCTATCATAGAACAGATCAATAAAAGATACAGCATTGTTGATTTATACAAGAAAAACTCAACGATGCTCGCTTATCAGATTGCGGAACATAAAAGTGCGTCAGGCGAACATTATATTACTACGACAAGACCACAGTATGTCGCATTTTTCTATTCAGCGGCAGCCGGCGGTGTTATTATTGCAATTGCAGCGTTTATAAAAGCATTGTTGCACAAAACTGATTTTGCTCCATTTTGGCAATATTTCAATTATAGCGTCAATTATGCCATCGCTTTCGTTGCCTTATTTATAACAGGTGCTTCCCTGGCGACGAAACAACCGACAATGACGGCATCCGCCTTGGCAAGTTCTTTGGACTCCCGGAAAGGTGGCGTGAATTATAAAGGGATGGCGATTACTTTTGGGAAAGTGTGGCGCAGCCAGTTTGCATCTTTTGCCGGCAATATCATAGTCGTTTTTCCCTTGGCGTATTTGCTTTCCTTTATTTGGCCCTTGCTTACGGGCGATACCTTACTGCATGATTCCAAAGAATCGCTTCAAGCTTTGCGTGATCAAAATCCACTGACCAGTTTGGCTTGGCTATATGCGAGTTTTACCGGGGTCTGCCTTTTCATAAGTGGGATTATTACGGGCTATGTGGATAATAAAGTTATTTATGGCAAAATTGGCCCGAGGATAAAAGAACATGCAGGACTGAGAAAAATTTTTAAAGGAAAGAAATTGCGGAAAATTGCGGATTACATTACACGGAATTTAGGTGGTATTTTAGGCAATATCTCCTTGGGTTTTATGTTGGGCTATGCGCAATTGGTGGGCAACTTTTTTGGAGTCCCTTTTGATATCAGGCATATCACGATTTCAACCGCTTATTTCGGATTTGGATTGGAAGGCCTTAATAATCATATCTCTTCTTTTGACTGGATTTGGACGGCCATTGGTGTTATCGGAATTGGTTTTTTTAATTTTTTGATAAGTTTTTCCCTGGCATTTTATGTTGCTGTCCGTTCCCGGAATGTACCACTGTCTCGCTTGCCTTTGGTGGGAAAATTGATTTTGCGGTATTTCCGGAAATTCCCCCAAGATTTTATTTATCCACCTAAAAAGGAAAGGAAAGAAGCTGATATTTTTGAAGATTTGAAAAAGTGAGTTTGTTTCATGCGAAGTTGCGAAGGTCCGAAAAGGCGCCAAGTTCCTTTTTCATCAATGCACATGAATAAACTTTTTCCTCAATTACTCACATACAATCTTACCTTACCAAAGTCACATCACCTTTTAAATCCAACTTTTTGCCATTTACGAAGATGATTTTAATATAATAATAATATACTCCGGCTTCTGCGGGTTTCTCCTGATTGAAATAATTGCCGTTCCAGCCTGCATTTAATACACCACCTGCGGTGAAAACGACTTGCCCGTACCGATTGTAAATCTTGAATTCTTGAATTTTAAAACCTGTTTCGTTGACAAAATAAGGCCTGAATATATCATTAAGCCCATCTCCGTTTGGTGAAAAGGCATTTGGCATTATGGAAACGGGAACTAGTGAATCCACCACCAAATCCAATGTTACGGAATCAGTACAGCCTAATGCACTTTTTCCGAAAACAGTGTAGGTTGTGGAAACATCTGCCAATAAATGCTGCTCAAGGGCAGTTTGATTTCGGAATTTTTCCGTCGGTTGCCATGCCGTGATTTCATAGTCAGGGACATTGGCACTTGTGGACAAAATAATAAAAACACCTTCTACCGGATGCTCAGGATTTACCTCTAAACTGAGTTTGAAATGTTCCGGATGAATATTCGTGGTCCTGATCAAGCTGTCGCAACCCAAAACATTGTAAAAAGTATCGATTAAGGTAGTGTCTTGAAGATAAGTTTTTCCTTCAAAAATAACCTTATCGCAATCTGAAACCCATTGTGTTTCTTTTTCAGGAATATTTGGGTAAACGATGATATTCGTAATGTTGTAGATACTGTCGCAACCATACTGGTTCAACAAAGTATCTGTCCAGGTTTTTGAGGTCGTGTATTCATTGCCCTGATAATTGACCAATCCACAACCTGCTGTATCTAAAGTATGTGTAGTTGGATTTACAGGATGGATGGTGATGTTTAAAGTGGCATAAACACTGTCGCAACCGTAACTGCTGATTATTGTATCCAATACATCAAGCTGACTTTGTGTATATGTTTTGTTATTAAAAACGACAGATCCGCAACCTGACAATGGGTAAGTTTGGGTAACTGCATGTTGCACCACCAAATTTAATTTTACCAAGGAATCACAACCAGCGGCTGAATTCGTTAAAAATTTGGCGATATTATTGCCTCCTGAATTTACCGTTATGCCGTTCCAAGTATAAGGCAATGCGGCAGGACAAATGGTAATTGTTTGTTCTGATTTTATTGTATCAACAATAACCAAACTTAATTTTACCATAGAATCACAACCCGTTTTATTGGGGAATGTGGCATTGGCAATATTGCTTCCTCCATTATTTAATGTTATGCCGTTCCATGTATAAGGTAATTGTGCCAGGCAAATCGTGTCCGTAAATGCCGTTTCTAAAATGGGTACATTAAATGATAAGGAATCAGGAAGTAATAATGGGTAATCACACAAATTCAACAGCGTATTGCCATCAGTACCCACTTTTGCTTTTAATACATAATCACCCGGAGCAAGATTAGGATTAAACGATATTTTTATTTGATCCGTATAACCCATTCCATTTGAAGTGCAATTTACACTAACTGCACTGGCAATCGTTCCTGATGGTGAAAGTAGGAAATCACTGCCATTAGCTGCTATGGAGCTGCATTTAACAGGTTTGTTTAATTTCAAAATTACTTCTTTTTGTGTATTGCAACTTGGCGAAATACTGGAAAACTTAGGATTCCCGTCATTATTAAATGTAGCGGTAGATCCTGCAAAATCAATGGAAAATCCAGAAGTTAATCCTTGTCCCAAAACGCCGAAATTATTGATCATGATTAAATAAACCTCCCCAACTTGTGCATTGATGAATTTACAAAAGGGTTGCCCTGTCGTGCCGGCCATAACGCCTGTCTGTGTGGCACTCAAAGATAATCCTGTTATCCCATTATTGGAAACAGGTTGATTGTTGTTGAAATTACAGCGCACGACATCTGATATCCCAAATGTGCTACAAGATTTGTTCGTGATGTTCACAACTGCCCAATCATAATCATCTTGAATGGCGACAGGCTGGATTTTGAAAACAAGTGTCCCCGGAGTGCTGATAGTCAGCTTTAACCAAACAGAATTATATTCCCCTGCACCCAAACTTGTTGCGCCACAAGGTGTGTTGGGCAAATCCATTACAGTCCCATAACCTTGATAAGTATATGGAGAGAAAAAACTATTCCCACAAAGTACTAAAGCGTTACAAGCATTTTGTTCCGGTTGATTCGGTGGTAAAAATTGTGCTTTTACATGTATCGAAGTCAATAAAGCAATACAGATAACGACTAAAATACGCTTCATGGGTGGGATGGACTAATTTAATATGTTTATTGGAGACGACTAATTTTAAAAACTATTTCACAAGGTGAATTTTGCTGCCAAATAATTTGCTTAAGGAATCCAAATAATGACTTGTGTCAATAGAGGAAGGTATGACCATTACCACCTTATAGCTGCTAGAATCTTTAGTGTTCAAAGAAACTTCATGACCATAAGATTGTAGTTGTTTTATCCTCTTTTCTGCCCGGTTCCGACTTGGGTAAGTATTGATCAAAGCTAAATAATTGTTTGCAGGTTCAGCTTGTGCTTGGGCTGATTGTTGTTGCACTGTATCCACGTCTATAGGTAGTGCGGTTTCCGTGTTCATTTCGGTCGTTGTAGCGGGTTCTGTTATAGGCTGGATAGAGTTGTCAGAATTACTGCTGAAGATAAAATAGGCGATTAATGCAACGATGCCTAATGCAACCAATGCGAAAACGATTATTTTTGTCCAATTGACTTGAGGCGCTTTCATTACGATTTCTTCATCAGCCCGCGGTTCTTTTATTTCGGTTTGATCAATGATGTTACTGATTGTTTCGCCATTACTTTTTTCTGCTGTGGGGCTAATTTTGAAAAAGGGGATTGATTTTCCCTTGATTTGCAAATTGGGATCTGTTGCAAATTGAATAAGTTGATTGTCATTGCAGAAGAACTTCCCAATTCCCGGAATGATAACATCTTTGCCTTCTTTTAATTCTGATTTGATCCGTGTACAATAATCTTTAAAAAAATTAGCTGCATGGGCAATACTTATCCGCTCGTTGGTCGCGATGAAATTAGCAAAACTATCGTCAATTGAACCTGCGGTTTTCTGAAAAGTAACTTCATATTCGTGGGGGTTCATCTGTTGCGTTTCCGAATTATAAACTGCTGGTTTTTTATCTATTTGAAGGCTGCCGATTCCTGGTAGGTAGCAGTATTCGTTTTTTATGAGAAATAAACCTATATATTGTGCAATATCCATTGAATGTGTGTTTTATATGTTGCGTTATGAGCAGAGATAGCTGAAAAGGGGGGTAGTTAAAATTTATAACGAAAGCCACCTAAGAGGTTGAATCCGTAATTATCGTACTGCTGCCACCTTTGGTATTTGTCGTTTAAAATATTATTAAGCTGTAAAAATACAGAAAAACGAGGGATAATCTGATATTCCCCTTGTATCCCAATATCTAAAAAGGCAGGAAGTTTCTTAGATGTACCATCGGCTTGCATGGCAAACATCCTGTCCCAATAATCCACACTTGCGCTTAATGATAAATTTTTTATAGGGCGTGTTTCCAATGATGCCTTGAATTTTATTTGTGGTTCTTGCCATACTTTGTCATAAGTGGTCGTATGGTAAAATGAATTCCATGAGCTTTCCAGATTCAACCCAAAAACCTGAGATATTTGATATCGGAAATAAGCATCCAATCCAACGGATTGCACCTTTTGGTCATATACGGTTTCAAATTGTTTGCCATCGGTGTTGAGTGCATAATCATTTATGAATAAAGCCAAATTTTCCCATTGTTTCCAATTTGCGGTTGCGCCAAATGTCAAATGCTCGCCTAATTTAGTTTCAAAACCACCAAATACATAGTCCGCTTTTGTTTGTTTTGTTGGATATTGATTGAGCATGAATGGATTTTTTGTGCTCAGTTCCTGATAAGTGTTTTGAATTAAATCCGCTTTCCAACCGGCAACTAAAGCAAAGCTTTTATCAAAGAGTTCTGTCCTGAAAGCCAGGTCTGGCAGGAAATACCATTCATTTCCCTTTCCAAGTGTGGGACTTAAGGCTATGCGCGCCTGAATATTTTTAAATGTCAAATCAATTGCCGGGTTAATTTGAAAGAAATTATTCTTTTCACCTATGCTGTTCCATCTTAAAGTCGTAATGTTTCCTTTGACGCCCAATGAGAACTTATAATTGGAATCCAATGTATAAGACGCAGGTAAGTTGATTTGCAAATGTTGTTCTACAGCATCGTAACGATCACCGTATAATCCAATATTTATTTCGGGTTTGTAATTGATGTTTAACTGGTTAGGCTTGTTGTTTTCTGCACTTAAATCAATATTCCCACCCATAAAAACCTGACGGATGGAGTTGATGCCATATTGATACAAATCCTGATCGTATCCATAATATTTAAATCCCCGACGAAAGAATCCAAGATTCCCTTCCAGCGTATGGCTGCTTAATTCGTATTTCCCGGAAGCGTCCAACTCTGTATTGCTGTTTCCTTTTTGGCTGTTGACTTTCTTTTGTGAAAGATGAGAAACATGAAATGTGGAACTGTAATTTTCGCCATACAAGCTGCCGATTCCGGCGTCAAGATAAATGGATGAAAGATTGCCAAACCCTGCTTTTACATAATTTTGAAAAGGATAAGTATATTCTTGTTTCCCCAATGCCAACGGGCGGATAGGAACGGAATGATAAGAATAGCTGAGGGTTTGTTGAGGGACCACATAATCAAAAGTTGGAGTGGTGGTTTCTATTTTTGGCAAACTGGGTGTAATTTCAGGTTTTACGACCTTGGCTATTTCCGGTTTGTAAACTTGCGTAATCTCAATGGTCTGGTTGGGGATAATGGAATCCCGCCTGTTCGTTTGCGCCATCGTGGAGTAAACAACCATATTGCAGCCTATAAACATTAAGAATTTGGTATAATTCATATTTTTATGATTTTTATTCAATCAATTATTTTAAATGTGCTATTCTGAAAGTTTGGAACCTGCTTTTTCTAAATTTTTAACTCTTTCTAATTTTTGCGTTGCCTTGGATTTTAAATCCGCATCGCCGGCATTTTTTATGACACTTTGCAAAGTCGCTTTTGCATTAAAATAATCTTTTTGCTCGGTCATGATGTCTGCCAAAAGAATATAAGAGTTAATTACCCAATATTCTTGGCCACCTGAGTTTTGCGCACTGAAAACGGCCTGTGTTTCCGCATCTTTCAATTTCTTTTGGATCAATAAAATTTCCGCAACCCTATATCTTGCTTCTGCACTGAATGCGCCTACATTTTTCTTAGCTACTTCTTGGTAACTCAAAATGGCGGCATCGTATTTCAATTGCATTTGCTGCGCTTTTGCTTTGTATAATAAAGCCTCGGCAATGGTTTTGTTGCTGATTCCTGAAATCGTCAATAAGGTGTCAGCATAAGTTTCGGCAGCTTTGTAATCCGTTAAATTATAACCTGATTTCATCAAACCTATATATGCTGTTTGCAGATTGGATTCATCCATCGCTGTATTCCTGAGATTTAGGAAGTTTTGTTGCGCTTTGGCATAATCTTTATTTTCAAAAGTTATCTCCGCAGCTTTTAAGGATGCTTCTTCTGCATATTCACTCCAGCCTTCGTTTTGGACAGCTTCGTAATCAGCCAAAGCTTGGGTGTAATCTTTCAATTGATAATTTGATTCGGCCCGATAAAACCTGGCTTTAGCAGCATATTTCCCATTAGGGAACCTGTCTAAATATTTGCGGAAACCTTCGGCTGATTTTGCCCAGTTGCCGACACCATATTCTTGCGTTGCTGCATCGTAATAAGTGTTTTCAATACTTTCTTCGGTTGCTTCCGGAATGCTTTTATCTTTCAGGAAAGCAGCATATTTTTCAGGTGCACCTTCGGAAATGTATAAATTCCGCAGAGCGTCCAAAGCATCGGCTCTTTCTGAAGAAGACGGATAGTCGAAAATGTATTTTTTATATTGATCAATCGCATTTTCCTGTTGGTTGTCCTGGGCATAAGCATATGCTAAAGACAAAGATGATTTGGCACGGATATTATCCGAAATGGCGGAATTGCCTGACAAGGATTTCAATAGTGGGATGGCATCTCCAAATTGACCGGTTTCAATATTGGTAATGGCCAGTTCGTATTGTGCGTCATTCTTATAATTGGATACCGGCCATTTTTGGACAATACTATTCAACAATGATTTCTTTTCATTGAATTTACCTTGTAATCCGAAGATCAGGCTTTTTTGATATTTTGCATAATCAGGATTGCTTATGCCTGAATTGATGGCTTCATCATAGGCAGTTGCGGCCGCACTATAGTTTTTTTGCATGAACAATGCATCCGCCTGCCTCAAAGTTGCGTCTGCTGCCAAAATATCGCTATAACCATTTGTTTTTGTTTTTTGAGCAGTTTCAAATGAAGATTGTGCAGCGTTGAAATCTTCGCTTTCCAATTGTGCATAACCAATATTGAGATTGGCATTTTGAACTGTTGCATTGGCACTTATTGTGCGGATGCTGGATTCCCTGTTTTTTGCTTTTTCAATAAAAGAGCGGCTGTATTGGATGGCTTGCGGATAGCGCTTTTCCAAATAAGCGATGTCACCTTTCCAAAAATAGGCAATCGCTTCATAATCGGGATTGATTGGTTGTTGTAAAGAAAGACTTAAAATGCTGTCGGCTGCTTTTATTTCATTATTTTGCATGAGCTGCATAGCTTTGCCAACGGCAACTTGTTGATAAATTGTCCAAGTCTGATTGTCTTTGTCTGCCATATCACTTAAGATGGCAAAGGCTTCACCGTAATTGCTGTTTTTTGCCAAAAGTCCCGTCAGCAAGGTTTTTGCTTCATTAGAAAAAGAAGATTCGGGATATTCTTTCAAAAAAGAATATAATTTTTTGCTTGCAAAACCTTCGTCGCCCAATTCATAAGATAATTTGGCGTTCAGGAAACTTGCCGCTTCTTTCTGGGAAGTATTGTAATTCATATCCGCACAAATTCCAAATGCGTTCCGCGCACCTTTTTTGTCGTTTATTTTAAGGTAACAGTCGCCCAAAAGGTACATGGATGTTTGTCCGAGAGAATCTTTGGCATTGCTCAAGGGTTTGAATTTTTCGATGGCTTCGTTCCATTTCTCCAAACGATAGTAAGAATATGCCAATTCGTATAACTCCTCTTTTCTTATTTTATCGGAATTGTCATAATAATATTCAAAATAAGGCAATGCTTCTTTGTATTTCTTTTGCTCAAAAAGCGTTTGGGCCGTCAGGAGCTGCATTTCTTTTCTGTAAAATAAATCGCCTTTCTTCCTTAAATAACTATTGGAAATACTCAATACTTTGTCGGGTTCCCCTAAGAAATAATTAATCTCTGCTTGATAATAAGGGACGATGTCTTTGTAGGCATCTTGTTGTTTGATACGATCAAAACTCCGGAGTGCATTTTTGTAGTCTTTATTGTTATATGCCAAAAGCCCGTAATAATAATTTCCGGCGAGGTAATATTTGTTATCCGGCAATTCTTTTATAGCGGCAAATAAGGGAAGGGCCTGGTCAAAGCGTTGTTCATTGAAATAACAATATGCCAATTCAAATTTTGCATCCGCGATTTCTTCATTGCTTAAATTTTCGATGCCTGCGATTTCGTAATATTCAATGGCACTTTTTAATTCGTTTTTTTGAAAATAATTTTGTGCGATTGCAAATGCCAGTCTTTGACGAAAAACAGGGTTGATATCATGGTTGATAAATGACTGTGCGGCAATAACTGCATTTGTTTCGTTCCTTTTAATATCACTGAGGTGCAGGTAATATCCTGCTTCTTCCCGTTCGGCATTGATTGTTTTTTCGGGAATATTTCCTGTAGGCAGGATTTTACTGTCCAGATACTTCGATAAAGTGGCAGACGATAATTCATAATGCCCGTTTTGAAATTGTTCTATCCCATGTGTTTTTAAATCCTGGATGCGGTTGCTTTCAGGTTTTTGCGCTTGGGAATGAAAAGAGAACAGGAATATATATAGGCCGGTAAGCAGCCAGGTTGGTTTTAATGTTTTTCGGTATAGCTGCATTAAATTGATTTTGTGGAATGTAAGCAATATCTTAATAATTTCTGGAATAGGAATAATGTGGGCAAAGATAAAGAATTGGTAATTGAACTTGAACTAATAAAACGATAAAGATATTTTTTTTGTATTAGAAACCATATTTTTATTTTTGATGGAAAAATGCAATAGGACATTGCAGGACGCATCTTTATAATACCATGATAAATTGCTTAATTTTGTGAAAATATCGTTTCTTAATGCAAACTCGTTTATCGGTAAATATAAATAAAATCGCGACATTACGCAATAGCCGCGGTGGGAATAATCCCGACTTAATCCAAACCGCAATTGACATCGAACGCTTTGGCGCAGATGGCATTACCGTGCATCCCCGTCCCGACGAGCGGCATATCCGTTATCAGGATGTGCGCGACCTTAAAAAAATACTCACTACTGAATTTAATATTGAAGGCAACCCCAAAGAAAACGCATTCGTACAATTGGTATTGGAAAACAAACCCGCTCAGGTTACTTTAGTGCCGGACAGCACCGACCAACTGACTTCCAATCATGGTTGGGACACTATTCAGGAAAGGGAGTTTCTCCAACAGATCATTCCAGTTTTTCAAAAGCAAGGTATCCGTGTTTCTGTTTTTGTGGATCCCATTCCCGAAATGGTGGAAGCTGCGTTTAAATGTGGCACCAATCGGATAGAGCTCTACACGGAATCTTATGCAAGTGATTATTTGATCAATAAAAGAGCGGCGATTGAAGATTATGTGAATGCCGCTGAAACCGCAAGCAATTTCGGCTTGGGCATAAATGCGGGCCATGATTTGGATTTAGAAAATTTGGAATTCTTTGCCACTGAAATAAAAAATCTGGATGAAGTTTCCATTGGCCATGCGCTGATTTGCGATGCCTTATATTATGGTTTGCAAAATACCGTTCAGCTATATCAAAGAAAGCTCATCAATGCTTTTGCGGAAATTTCAAAACATGCTTAAAAATAATTAAAACAAGAAAAATGTCTCAAAAAATATCAACGGAAAAAGCACCAAAGCCGGTTGGCTTATATCCCCATGCCAGAAAAGTGGGCAATTTATTATTCCTTTCCGGAATTGGTCCAAGGACAGTTACCAACGAAATCCCCGGATTGAAACTGGATGCCAACGGTAATTTTCAGGAATTTGATTTTGCGGCACAATGCAAAAGCGTCTTTGACAATGTACGCATCGTATTGGAAGAAAGCGGCAGTAGTTGGGATAATCTGGTAGATGTAACCGTTTTTTTGGTAAATATGAAAAGGGACTTCGCAACTTATAATAAAATTTATGCAGAATATTTCAAAGACAATCAACCTTGCCGCACAACTGTTGAAATTTCTTCTTTGCCAACCCCCATCGCAATCGAATTAAAATGCGTTGCGGAAATAGTGTGATGTGAGTTTGTGAAGAAGTAAAGTGGCTTTGGATTCTCTGAGCTTTGTGCACAAAACAATCTACAGACTTAGTGCCATTGTGCCTTTGTGAGAAAAACCAATATTGTGATGTGATTGTGAAGAAGTAAAGTGGCTTTGGATTCTTTTATCTTTGTGCACAAAACAATCTACGGACTTAGCGCCATTGTGCCTTTGTGAGAAAAATCCTTTGCGGCTTTGCGGACCTTTGCAACTCTGCGTGAAACAAAAATACTATGGACAGAATAAAGTTTAATGAAAGCTTTTCAAAGCTTTTGCCTGATGCGCCCGGAATATATAAGTATTATGATTCAGGCAGGAAACTTTTGTATGTGGGCAAAGCGAAAAATTTAAAGAAAAGAGTCACTTCCTATTTCGTAAAAACGCAGGACAACCGTAAGACGGAAGTCCTTGTTTCTTTAATAGATTTCATGGAATGGACGATTACCGACGATGAGCATGATGCCTTTTTGCTGGAGAATTCCTTGATCAAACATTTTAAACCACCTTATAACATTAGTCTTAAGGACGACAAAACTTATCCTTATATCGTCATTAAAAATGAACCTTTCCCCCGCGTTTTCCTTACCAGGAGATTGATAAAAGACGGTTCGGAATATATCGGGCCATTTACGGATGTATATTCCGTCCGAGCCTTGTTGCAATTAATCCGCCATTATATCCCTTTACGGACTTGTGGATTGAACCTTTCAAAAGAAAATATCCAAAAAGGCAAATTCAAGGTTTGTCTCGAGTACCATCTGGGAAATTGCAAAGGTCCTTGCGAAGCTTTGCAGTCCGCACAAGAATATGCGGAAAGCATAGCGACTGTCCGGCAATTGCTAAAAGGGAATTTGTCACCTTTATTACAGCGGCTTAAATTGGAAATGAATGCGTATGCCAATGAACTTAATTTTGAGCAGGCACAACAAATAAAAACCAAGATAGACGCTTTGCAGAATTACCAAAGCAAGTCCGCCGTTGTGAGCGTAACGCTCCATAATGTGGATGCGGCAAGCATCATCATCAAAAAAGACCAGGCGTTCATCAATTACTTAATTGTGACGGACGGCCGCGTTTTGCACAGTAAAAGCCTGATGGTAGAAAGGAAATTAAATGAAAGTGCCGAAGATATCCTGGCCTTTGCCATCGCACATTTGCGCCCCCGGTTTCAATCCGACTCAAAAGAAATTGTGTTGCCCTTCCCGGTGGAATTAGTGGAAAAAGATATTAAAATCACCATCCCCAAATCTGGCGACAAAAAGAAATTGCTGGATTTGAGTTTCAAAAATGCCGAATATTTTAAAGAACAAACCGAAAGAAAAGACCGCTTGTTGCTGAAGGACAAAACCGAAGAAGAGCGCTTCGATGTATTGGAGCAGCTTCAGGAAGATTTGCAATTGACCGAAGCGCCGGTTCATATCGAATGTTTTGATAATTCCAATTTCCAGGGGAGCTTTCCCGTAGCTGCAATGGTTTGTTTTAAAGACGGTTTGCCCAGTAAAAAAGATTACCGTCATTTCCATATCAAAACAGTGGAAGGCATCAATGATTTCGCTTCCATGGCAGAAATCGTCAAACGGCGCTACAAAAGATTGTTGGAAGAGCAAAAGTCCTTGCCTCAATTAGTCATTATTGATGGCGGAAAAGGACAGTTGAGTTCCGCGATGCAAAGTATAGAAGAGCTGGGTCTCACTGGCCGGATGACCATCGTAGGTTTGGCAAAACGGGAAGAAAGTATTTTTTTTCCGGGCGACAAAGATCCTCTGCAATTACCTTATAATGGTCAGAGCTTGCTTTTTTTGCGGAAAATAAGAGACGAGGTGCATCGTTTTGGCATTACCTTTCACAGGAATACCCGTTCAAAAGGAACCATCAAAAACGAACTGGAAGATATTCCCGGAATAGGCTCCAAGACAGCCCAGACTTTATTGCAAACTTATCGTTCCGTTGCCAAAGTGAAACAAATGACATTCAGGGAATTGACACTTACACTGGGTGCATCCAAAGCCCGATTGGTGTTTGAGTATTTTCATCCTGAAGAGTAGGAGTAACAGGAGTGAATAATAAATATTACATTTGTTGTATGTTTTGATTTTAAAATCAAAACATAACTTTTTATGAAACAGAAGCTTTTCAAAATAAGTCTTGCGAGTATTTTGATATTATCAGGATGTCGTGCTTCCGGTGAAAGCATCACGGGCACTTATAAAAGTAAGACTCATAATTTTGTTGCTCAATGTTATTTGCATTTTTTTTTAAATACACGATATGTTGTGGGCTCTACTTTGGAAATAAAGGCTGATTCAACTTATCACTTGCAAAATTGTGGGAATATTATAGATGGAAAATGGCAAATCGGTCACGATAGCTTATTCCTTTTTTGCGAAAGTAATAGGTGGCGCATGGATTCATTCAACAAAACGGGTTTTAATGGTGAATTTCTAGAATGCAAACATGAACCACAAATTTTTTTCATTGATAAAGGACTATTAAAACAGAAACTTCAACTAAAAGGCCGAACAGTCCTCAACTATTTTGTAAAAGATAAATAACACCTGCAATATATTTTTAAAAGAAATCCACTTCTGACTTTAGCAATAGATTACTTTTAAAAGTACACAACTTTGTGGCTCCAGCCCTTTGCGTGAAACAAAAAAACAATTTTCCTTCCCATAGCCAAAATTATTTACGATTTTTGCGTATTATACAACATCATGGAGAAGGATTATAAAAGGATTTTAGTGACTGCCGCATTGCCTTACGCAAACGGACCGGTGCATATCGGGCATTTGGCGGGGTGCTATTTGCCCTCTGATATATATGTGCGTTTCCAACGCGCAAAAAAAATGGATGTAAAATATATTTGCGGTAGCGACGAACACGGCGTGCCCATTACCATCCGCGCCATGAAGGAAGGCGTTACACCACAAGACATTGTAGATAAATACCATCAACTCATTAAAGCCAGTTTTGAGCAAATGGGCATTTCTTTTGACATTTATTCCCGGACTTCAAGCGATACGCACCGGCAAACAGCACAGACTTTTTTCCTGAAATTATATGAAGACGGACTATTTGAAGAAAGGGTCTCCGAACAATATTACGACCAGGAAAAAAACATGTTTCTGGCCGACCGGTATATTATTGGTACTTGCCCGATTTGCGAAAATCCCAATGCTTATGGCGACCAATGCGAAAAATGCGGATCTTCACTTTCACCGGAGCAATTGATCAGTCCGAGAAGTGCTTTAAGTAATGTACAGTTGATAAAAAAAGAAACCAAGCATTGGTATTTCCCATTAAATAAATACGAGGATTTCTTGAAAGAATGGATCGTGGAGGGCAAAAAAGACGAATGGAAGTCCAATGTTTACGGGCAATGCAAAAGTTGGCTGGATAGCGGTCTTCATCCCCGTGCAATGACGCGCGACAGCAATTGGGGCGTTCCCGTTCCGATAGAAGGTGCGGATGGAAAAGTATTGTATGTCTGGTTCGATGCGCCTATTGGTTACATCAGTGCCACCAAAGAACTTTTGCCGCTTAATTGGGATTATTATTGGAAACAGGAAGATACTAAATTGGTGCATTTCATCGGGAAAGACAATATTGTTTTCCATTGCATCATTTTTCCTGCGATGCTGAAAGCGCATGGTGATTTTATTTTACCTGAAAATGTGCCGGCAAACGAATTTTTGAACATTGAAGGCGAGAAAGTTTCTACTTCGCGGAATTGGGCGGTTTGGGTAAATGAATATTTGGAAGATTTCCCCGACATGCAAGATACTTTGCGATATGTACTTTGTGCAAATGCACCAGAAACAAAGGACAATGATTTTACCTGGAAAGATTTTCAAGACCGGAACAACAGCGAGTTGGTTTCCATCTTCGGGAACTTCGTAAACCGGGCCATGGTATTGATGCATAAGCTTTGTGGCGGAAGGGTTCCCGTTTATCATCCGGAAGTGAAAACGGAATTGGATCTCGCATTAATCAATGAAATCCAGGCGACAAAAAAGAAGATTGAGTCCAATATCGAACATTATAAATTCAGGGATGCACTTTATGACGTCATCGACATCGCAAGGAAGGGAAATAAATATTTACAGGATGTGGAACCGTGGATTTTGGCAAAAACACCTGAAAGCCAATTAGAGCATCAAGCTAAGATTGATAATTGTTTGCATATTGCTCTGCAATTATGCGCAAACCTTGCCATTTTTTGCGATCCGTTTTTGCCATTTACTTCAAAGAAAATTTGCCACATGCTTAAAGTCGTACCTAGGATGCTGGAATGGGGAAATGCGGGCAAAATGGATTTGCTCAAAGAACGGTATCCATTAAGGGCACCTGAACTGTTGTTTAGGAAAGTGGAAGACGAAGAAATTGAAAAACAACGCAATAAATTAATAGAAAAAAGTCTGCAAGCGCAAGCCGAAAAAGAAAAGGTGGCCATTGTTGAAGAGAAGCCCGCATTCCAATCGTTGAAAGAAACCATCGTTTTTGATGATTTTGCAAAAATGGATTTACGGAGCGGGATTATTTTAGCAGCAAAAAAAGTAGAAAAGGCAGATAAATTATTGCAACTGGAAATTGATTTGGGCTTTGAAAAAAGAACGATATTATCCGGCATCGCACAGCATTTCCAACCGGAAGAAATCATAGGGAAACAAGTTACGGTGGTAGCCAATTTAGCGCCAAGGAAAATGCGCGGAATAGAAAGCGCCGGCATGATTTTAATGGCAGAAGACGAAGCCGGAAAATTGGTTTTCGTAGCCCCGGAAAAGAAAATCCCAGCCGGAAAGTCAATCAATTAAAAAAATCTCACATCTCAAATCTCCCATCTCAAATCTTAATTATGAAAAAACTCAAATGGCCAATCGGGATTATTTTAGGCATTGTTTTATTGTTGATTATCTTAAAGGTTACCGGTGTGCTTGGTGGCGATAAAGGGATTAAGGTAGTTTTGGAAACTGTTTCCAACCGGGATATTATTGAAACGGTCAATGCGAGCGGCAAAATTTATCCTGAAACAGAAATCAAAATCAAGGCAGATGTGAGTGGCGAGATCGTGGAATTGCCAATTGAAGAAGGCGACTCCGTCAAAAAAGGCCAGCTTTTGGTAAAAATAAACGCCAGCATTTATAACTCGGCTGTCGAACAGGCAGAAGCCTCCATGCAGCAGTCGAAATCCAGCGTGGCGAATGCAAATCAGATGGCAGCACAGGCAAAAGCGCAATTGGACAGGGCACAGGCAAATTTTGACAGGAATAAAAAGCTTTATCAGGATAAAGTGATCAGTAAAATGGAATACGAGCAATTGCAAACGGATTATTTAACCGCACAAGCGAATTATGATGCCGCAAAAGCGAATATTTCAGGTGGGAAATTCGGTGTGGAAGTGGCAAATGCCAATGTTACTCAAGCAAGGGAAAATCAACGCCGGACAATCATTACGGCGCCTTCATCCGGAATTATTTCTCAATTATTAGTCAAGAAAGGTGAAAGGGTAGTGGGCACGCAACAAATGGACGGTTCCCAAATATTGACGATCGCTGATTTGGGAAGGATGGAATTGCAGGTAGATGTCAGCGAAACCGATATTTCAAAAGTCAGTATCGGCGATACCAGCATCATTGAAGTGGATGCTTACCGCAATAAAAAATTCAAAGGGGTTGTTTCTAAGATTTCCGTTTCCAGCGTAGGATTAAATTCCGCTTCTTCTTTAGGGCAAAGCGGGACAACTACCGATCAGGTCACGAATTATACCGTTCATATTTTTATCCTTCCCGATTCCTATCATGATTTGATTGTGCAGTTAGGGAAAGGGAAATTCCCCTTCAAGCCGGGAATGAGTGCAGGCGTTGAAATCCAAACTAAAAGAGAAGGCGGCATACTTACCGTTCCGATCAACGCAGTAACCACCAGGGATAAAGTGGATTCTACGGAAAATAAAGAAAAGACGGCAGGATTTACGGAGCCTACAAATCAGGTTGTTTTCGTTTATGATGAAAAAACAGGAAAAGTCAATATCCGGAAGGTAAAAACCGGGATTCAGGACAACGAATACATTCAAATAACCGAAGCTTTGAAAGCTGGAGAAAAAGTGGTCGTTGCGCCTTATGGCACCATTGCGCGGATCTTGACTGATAAAATGACAGTAAAGCCGGTCGCCAAAGACCAGATTTATAGTGCCGATGAAAAAAAGTGATTTTTTAGTGGATGTGTATAGTGTAAATAAAGCAGTAATAAAGAAATAAAGGAGGGAACCAATATTCATGATGCTAACATTACTTTCGGATTTTGGGTGCCGGGATAATTTTGTCGGTATCGCAAAAGGGATGTTATTGCAACAATTACCCTATGCTCATATCGTGGATTTGAGTCATGAAATAATGCCTTTCCATATTTTGCAGTGCAGTTATTATTTAAAAAGTTCTTTTTTTCAATTCCCCGCGGGAACGGTACACCTTTCGCTGTTTAATATCATGCACCAAGATCCGGCAAGATTATTGATTACGCAAATTGACGGACAGTTTATTTTGAGTGCCGATAATGGATTATTGCCGCTTTCCTTCCCAAAAATGGAAGAGCAGGTTTATACTATCCCCGTCGAATCTGCCAATTATTTGGAATGGATTAAAAACAGCGCTCTATTTCTCAAGGACTGGGAACTGAGGGCTTATTCTTTTCAAGGGCTATCTGAAATACAACCTTTCAAAGGGCCGCATACAATCGAACCTTTTATCAATAATGACAGCATTGAATGTCAGATTATCCATGTGGATATTTACGGGAATGTGATTACCAATCTTTCAAAAGAAGAGTTTGAGCATTATAAAAAAGGGAAAGATTTCAGGATTGATTTTGCAAGATCCGATTCCATAAATGAAATCAGCAGTGATTATTCCAATGTCCCGGAAGGGGAAAAATTAGCCCGTTTCAATAGTGGTAATTTTTTGGAAATAGCCATCAATAAAGGATCGGCCGCACAGCTTTTTGGCTTGTCCGTCATCCGCGACCATCAATTAATTTACCAGAAAATAAAAATATATTTTTTATGATTACCCGCATCGTGAAAATGACCTTTCAACCTGAATTTATAATTCAGTTTCAGCAATTATTCGAAGAAAGGAAAGAAAAGATCCGTAATATGCCGGGTTGCATATATCTGGAGTTATTGCAGGAAGTTAAAGATGGGAATGTTTTTTTCACTTACAGCAATTGGGAGGCGGAAGCTGATTTGGAGTACTATCGTAATTCTGAATTATTCAAGGATACCTGGCAAAAAACAAAGGCGCTCTTCGCACAAAAAGCGGAAGCCTGGAGCATGGTGAAAAGACATGAATTGTAAATTTTATGGATTGATAGGTGGTCTGAATTTAAATTGGATACGAGTTATAACGCCAATAAAACGCTTAGTGCCTTTCTGCCTTCTTGGCAAAAAAATATTTAGAAAAAAAGTTCAAAAAACATTTGCTCAATTAAATAAAAGGTGCTACTTTTGCACTCCTTTCGGGGAAGAAGGATTGGTAGTTCAGTTGGTTAGAATGCCGCCCTGTCACGGCGGAGGTCGCGGGTTCGAGTCCCGTCCAGTCCGCTCTCAAAGAGCAAAAGCGTTGGTCATATGATCAACGCTTTTTTTGAGCCTTTATCATTGTGTCATCCTTCGGTGACAAATGTAATGGACAATTTTCTTCACAAACTACCAGTTTATATATAAAGAAGTGGATGTTGCCGTTCCGAAGTCATCGATCAAAATCAATAATTACAACAATAACAGTTGTGGCTTGCTATTATTGAAAGGAATAATGGAAGTGCTTCATGATTGAAATTAAGGCAATCGAATTATCTATTGACGGGGCGATATCTCCATAAAAAAATCCAAACACTCAAAACAAGGGTTTACCCTGAGAAAGAGATCCCAAAACGGGGATAGCTTTGCGATATTCTTTTAATCAAATAAAAAAAGGTTGTTTATGAATAAGAAATGCTTCTTTTTGAGTGTACTTGCTTTTGCTGTCATTTTTTTTCAAAATGATATATTCGCACAGGCAAAAGGGTTTTATGGCACGCCCTATAAAGATCGGAACAGCGGATCTTTTGAAAAAGGCGCTAATGTAGTATCAATAGGTTACGGTATCGGGAATTTAAACCCATACAGGCTTGGTTACGGTTACAAGAGACTCAATCTTGGTCCCATTTACTTGAAATATGAAAAAGGCATTATGGATGAACTAGGCGTTGGCGGATTTGTGTCAGCAGCTTATTCAATGGCTCGTTATAATGGAAAAACTTATTCCACGGGCTTGGCGATTGGGCTTGGGGTAATGGGATTTTATCATTTTAATAAATTCATACCCTTGGAAAAGCTGGATGTATACGCAGGCATTGGTTTTGGCATAAAATATTATGGGCAATCGTTTAAGGACAATTTCAATAAGGGCACAACTGAATTTTTTCCAAGCCCAATGGTAAAAATAGGTGCCCGTTATTATTTATCCAATAGCTTCGGTGTTTACATTGAGTCTGGATATGATAGACTGAGTAATGCCAATATAGGCATTTCGCTTAAATTCTAAAGAAAAGATTAATGCACTTGATACATTGCGCTCCTTAGAAAAAAGGCAAAGTGCTTTATGCTGACCAATCGATTAATCGCTTCTGCCGTTATGATTGGAATGCATGCCTCTAAAAACCAACCACCTAAGTAAACAATAAACATGAAAAAAACAGCAATAGTATTGAGTGCATTATTTTTATTCTCCTGTTCCGGCAAGGAAAATACAAGTGTAAATACCAAAAGTAATTTTAAGATTTCCGATTGTTTGGAAAAGTTCGATTTCGATTTTTGTAAAATGCTGACGCAGCAAGACATTTTAAAACATTATAAAATTGACTTCTCAAAAACAAAAGTGGACTCCAATTCAAGGACAGGGCAATATGGTGAATGTATTTATCAATGGGAAAGCGACCGGTCCAAAATATCCATTGAAATCAGTAAAACGAAAATGATAATGCCGGATATGAATCGCCTTGGAATAGATAATCTGTTCCTTTCCAGTAAGGATTTAGATCAAGAAAGCATCCTTTTATTGTTTGATCGCGGGTATAAATCGTTGCCGGAAACAGAGATAAATCAAGAAAAAGAAAACTTAAAGGACAAAATAAAAGATGAAGAAAGGCTGAAAACAGCATTGGACTTAATGGATATGAGGGGAAAGTTCGCCTATAAACCAATTTCAGGTATTGGAAATGGCGCTTATTGGAAATGGAAAGAACCTTATGGTGGCGAATTGGTGGTATTGGTAGGCAGGGCAAAATTTACCATTATTTCAAGGGTTAGTTTGGATATTGAAGAAAACCTGGAACTGTCGAAAAAATTAGCACTGGAAGTCATTGGGAAATGCAATTGATGTTGCAAATAAAAAAAGGGCTGTCCTTCTTTTTTGACAGCTCTTTTTTTAGGTGATTTTTTTATTTTTCCATATCAACATTCATATCTTTCATGACCTTCTTCAGCAATTGCAGCCTGATTTTGGAAATATCTTTTGTGGTGTCCTGTGTGGTGAAATTCAATGCGAAAAAATAGGGATGCGGAATGTCGTTGATTTGTTTTGTTTTAGGGTTTTGAAGCGTCACAAATTGCTCTACATAACCCACCATCCATGTTAGGTTATCCAGCGAATTATAGTCCCAGCCTGTTTTGTAATACAAACGATAGTTTTTCCCTTCTTCCTGTAGCATCATGCCGCGTACGATTCTTTGCGTCCTTTCACTGAATGCCGGCAGTTCGCCATGATAAAGCCTTTTTACGAAGCCTACCTGTTCGTCGGCGGAGATTTTCAAGCTGCCATCCAGCCAAAAAGTGTCTATATCCTTACCAATGGTTTTGTTGCCATATTGAACCGTATCCAGATAATATTGCATTTTGTTCCTGCCTATCCTTCGTGCTATTTCCTGGAAATAAGGGACGGCACTGTATTTAAAGGCTTCGGCCATGGTTAAATTCTGGTTCCATTTTTCGAAAGGGCGCTTTACGCCATCCCATTTGATCACCAATTGCTCATCAGAAGCAACATCCATTTCCAATGCGACCAAAGAGTTGAAAATTTTGAAAGTGGAAAGTGGTTTTATTTGTTTGGCACAGCCTTCTTTATTGTAAAAGGAAGCTATTTCTTTATTATTGTCATATATTTCAATGCAGCCGTTTTCAACGCCATATTCATTGAAATATTTTTTCCATTCCGCATGTTCTTTTATCCTTACATCTGAACAGGAATTTAAAAATAATAAAACGGCTAAGCTTAAAAACCAGGAGAAAACCTTCATAATTTTTTATTTGAATTTGGCTGCGAAATTAAGCTTTAAAAGAGAATAAAGAGGGTATCCCTTTATGAAAAAAGAATACCCTCCATTTATGAAAATTAAATTAATGATTAATCGGCCGCAACTCCTAATTGCGCTGCATAATTATCCAGGATCGGCTTCCATTCTTTTACGCTTTGGGCATCGTTGAATGTACTTGCTACCTGAAGCATGTACTTAATTGCATTTAAAGAATTCATGCCATCCACGCTTACGCTCAATTCCTTGTTATGGCCATTTAAATCCAAGAGGTAATTCAACATTTTGGAATTGTCGCGGACGATGATATCTGCAATCTTCCGGCCCTTGTCAATTGCCCCGGCCTGATAATAAGCTGCCACGATATTCCACATGGTTTGGTCATATTGGTAAGATTCATAGGTAATATTTGTGGTGATTTTATCCAGAAGCTCAATGGCTTCTTTGTTTTTCCCTTCCCTGATAAACGCATCCGCTATTTTGGCACCGCTCATGCGGTAAGTCATCAGCATGTTTTTGTTTTTTTCATCAAAATACACAGTTTTCTTATCTGTTCCGCCCCATAAAAATGTTTTTGTGAATAGATTCAGACTTTTTCCCAAATTGACATTTTGCGGTGCGCCATTATCAGGTGAAGAACCCGCATAGCGGATGGGGATTAATTTGTTTGCAAGGCCTTCCAACTGGACATATTCGTTCATGCCTTGGTAACCGGAACCGCCGGCAAATCCGCAACTGAAATAAATCGGCCTTTTCCAGCCTTCCTTGGCAACACCTGCCACGATGTTCAAAAGCCCTAAATCACTCTTGCTTAAATTGCCATCCGGCAAAGTGAACATGATTTTATCATTGATTTGTGCGGAATCAGAACGAGGCACAAGTCCGCTTTTCAAAACGGCATTTTTGTCCACATTGATAAAGAGGTTTTTTGTTGGCAAAATATTGATATAATCGCCGGTTACGATTTGGCCCTGCATCCTTTTGTCGTCGCTGGTAGCAAATGCCAGCACTTGCTCAATGTCAAAATACTGGTCTTTAGGCACATTAGGATTTTCCTGGTAAAGGACAAAATCCCGTTTGTTTGCCTCATATTGCTCTGGTTTCCAAATCATCGGAACCGCATCCGCATCGTTTATTTTATAGTTCAATTGGTCAAGGTACCAATCAATCGCCAATAAACTTAAATTCACGATCCGGACATCTTTCCTGAACCCTTCCACTTCTTGCATATACCATAAGGGATAAGTATCGTTATCACCGATCACAAATAAAATAGCATTGGAATCCAGCCCGCTCAATACATTATATGCTGTAGAGCGCGCCAATGATTTATCCGACCGGTCATGGTCGTCCCATTCCTGGAATGCCATTAATGTCGGAACGGCAATAAGGCAAATCAAAGTGGCCACCACAGCTGAATTCTGATAATTTTTCAGTGGTTTCTTCAGCCAATTGGTTACCATCAGGACGCCTAAGCCAATCCAAATCGCAAATGCGTAAGTTGCCCCGGCATAAGCGTAATCCCGTTCCCTGGGTTGTTGTGGCGTATTGTTCAGGTACATCACGATCGCCCAACCCGTAAAGAAAAAGAGCAAGGCAACCACAGCGCCGTCTTTTCGATTCCTGTTGAATTGATAAATCAAACCCAAAAGCCCTAAAATAAAAGGAAGGAAATACAATTCATTATGTGCCCGGTTATTTTTATAAAAATCCGGCATTTTATTGATATCGCCACGGCCAAACATTTTATCGATGGGGCCTATGCCGGAAATCCAATTCCCGTTTTGCGCTTCGCCATAACTTGTTCCCTGAAAATCATTTTGGCGTCCGGCATAATTCCACATCAGGTAGCGCCACCACATCCAATTGGTTTGGTAGTTAAAGAAGAATTTGTAATTGTCCAATGAGGTAGGTGCGTCATTTTCGCCGATGTCCAGGTAATTTTTATAAAATCTTGCATGGCTTGGGTCTGAGCTCCATAACCTTGGGAAAAACCGTTCATCCGAAGATGCATATTCCGGTTCGGCCTGGCGGTTCCCGATTTGTTTATAAACGCTTTTGCCGTTTTCTTTTACTTCTTTATACAAGGGTTTCCCTTTTTTGTAACCCGTAGTTTTTGTGTCATAATCCGGACCAAAAAGAATGGGCTGGGAGCCATATTGGTCCCGTTGAAGATAAGAAACAAGGCTTAATATGTCATCCGGATTGGTCATGTCAATTGGCACATCCGCCCTTGACCTGATAATTGTCGTCACATAACTTGAATAGCCGATAATTGCAAAAATGAAACATAACAAGCCTAAATGCAAATGGTATTTCCCTCGTTTCTTAGCCCAAATAATGAAAAATACAAGCAATGCGCTGAGCAGGATAAGGAAAAACAAGGCACCTGAATCCAATGGCAATCCAAATGAATTGACAAAGAGCAATTCAAATTTGGAAGCTAAAATAGGGATTCCCTGAATTAAGCCTACCTGTACTAATCCCAAAATAGCAATACCAATTAAAAAAGCAAGGATGCCCCCGGAAACCGAAGGTTTGTATTTCCGGAAATAATATACCATTGCCAATGCAGGGATAGCCAATAAGTTGAGCAAATGCACGCCAATAGACAAGCCCATTAAATAGGATATCAAGATAATCCAACGGTCCGCATACGGCGAATCGGCATGATGTTCCCATTTTAAAATTGCCCAAAAAACTATGGCGGTGAAGAAAGATGAAGTGGCATAAACTTCAGCTTCCACGGCAGAAAACCAAAAAGTATCCGAAAAAGTATAAGCCAAGGCACCCACGGCACCGGCTCCCATTATCGCAATCATTTTTCCGCTTATATTAGAATCTTCTTCCGTATCAGTAAGCTTGCGGGCAAAATGCGTAATAGTCCAAAAAAGGAACAAGATGGTAAATGCACTTGCCAATGCAGACATTGAATTAATGAATAAAGCAACATTTATGGGCGATGCTATCATGCCAAACAACCTGCCTAAAAGCATAAATAAAGGCGCACCCGGCGAATGTCCAACTTCTAAACGGTAAGCCGTGGACAAAAATTCGCCACAATCCCAAAAGCTTACGGTTTGTTCCATTGTTTTTAAATAGACAAAATAAGCGATGGCAAATACAAACCAACCGGTTATATTGTTGATTTTTTGAAATTTCATATACTTTTTATGATTAAGCTGTAAAACTAATAGAAAAATAGAAGTTTTGAAAGATATTAATTGAATTTATCTGAAATCAAATTTCGGGAGTCAAAATACTACTTTTTTATGAACTTCAGGGTGGGTGAAAATGCATGGTCCATTTTTAAGAAATACATTCCCGGCGCATAAGCACTCATATCAATATTTGTCTTTTTATTGTAAGGGGAGATAGGGGTTTTATTGATTAATTTCCCTAAAATATTATAAACCAAAATGGTGCTCGGGAATATTAAGCCCTTGCCGATACTTATTTGTAAATTATCTTCAATGATATTTCCATTCAGCAATTGAATATCTATTTCTGTACCCACATTTTGGATTTTGGTAGGGGCGATATTAAAGGAATAATTGGTTTTGAATTTCATGATTATGGGAACATGATCGCTCATGTTGTGTAATTTTTCGCGGATCGAAAAGCTATAGATTCCCGTGCAGGAAGTGTCATGGATGCTTTTGTCAAAACAATTCCCATTATTTCCATATGCTGCATAGGAATCTTCAACATAAGAAAATGCGGGATTGTTTTTGCTGTTTTCCGAAATCGTGATAAAATCAAAACGGTCGTCCATCCCGCCAGTCGCACCTCCCAAACCAAAGCCTGCTGCTGAAGTTCTTGTAGCTTGCGTATGTATGGCTGAGAAAGCAGCATTGTCATGCCAATTCCCTGGCATATCGATGGGATCTATCATAATTATTGGGTTTGTTTTATCCAAAATTTTTTGATATGCAGGTTCATTAGCAGCTTGATAAAAATTGAAATCGCCCGCAAAAAGTACATAGTGATTATGGGGTATTTGAGCGAGTGCATTTACAAAAGTATCCACCATGCTTAATCGCAACGCTCTGTTTGTCGGACCTTCGCTAGATTTTAAATGTGTAACAAATACTTCCACAAAAACGGAATCATTGGGTAAATGTTCCAGATTCAGGATAAAAGTATAATGATTGATATCCCGGACGCTTGTTTTCAAAACGCGCTCTTTAATTAAAATTAATTTGCGGGTATTGTAAAAAACCATTTGTTGTAAGGGATCTGCTACTGCCGATTCGCTATAATGGAATTCTGCTCTTGCAAAGCTATCTTTTAAATTGGAAAATGACGAGTTGATAATCCGATTTGCACCTGTTTCGCTGACTATTTCACAAGCCATCAGTAAGTCCGGTTTTATGGAATCAACAATCGCTTTTAATAAAAATTCCCGGTTAGCCGGTGGCGAGGTCGGGAATCGATAAAGATTATAAAACATGACATTCAGACTGTCTTGTCCAACGCAACAGATGGTGATGAATGTGCAAAAGAGAGAGAAGTAAAGTTTTTTCATGGTTTTTTAGCTTGCATATTAAATTCAAATAGTTCAAATATACAGAATAATATAGAATAAAGAAATAGCATTTTAATTGCCAAGGCTGGGAAATCGGGCGGTTTTACAATAAACATGAATAAAATTACATTATTTCATTTGTAAGCTATAATCCAAATGATTACTTTTGCAGCAATTAATTTGAAATTTTAATTATGGCAATAGTAGATTTAGTAATGCCCAAAATGGGTGAAAGCATTATGGAAGCCACTATCCTGAAATGGCACAAGCAACCGGGAGACAGTGTGGATATGGATGAGACGCTTTTGGAAATTGCAACGGATAAAGTGGATAGTGAAGTTCCATCAACTGCTGCTGGAAAACTTACGGAGATTTTATTTCAGGAAAATGATGTAGTTCCGGTTGGTACGGTGATTGCCAGGATTGAATCTGAAGGCGCAGGTGCTGCCGTTGTAACGCCACCGCCAAGTGCACAAGCCACTCCTCCTCCCGCTCCGGTTACTTCAACGCCTCCAGCAACTAACGCTTCAGCTTCAATAAACCGTTTTTATTCTCCTTTAGTTTTGAATATAGCTGCCAAAGAAGGCATTGGAATGGCTGAATTGGAAAATATCCCGGGAACAGGAAATGAAGGTCGTGTTACCAAAAAAGATATTTTAAATTTTGTTGCCAACCGTGGAAATGTTCCTGCACAAGTTCAACAACTTGCTACTTCATCAACTCCCGTTGCACCGGCACAGGCAGTTGTTCATCAACCACAACCAGCTCAAAATCATGGCGGGAATGTGGAAATCATTGAAATGGACCGGATGCGCAAATTGATTGCGGATCATATGGTGCGCAGTAAAGCCACTTCACCACATGTAACGAGCTTTACAGAAGCTGATGTTACCAATATCGTGAAATGGCGTGACGCTCATAAAAAGCAATTTGAACAAAAATATGGTGAAAAAATAACCTTTACCCCTATATTCATCGAAGCAATCGTAAATGCCATTAAAAAGCATCCGATGATTAATGTGAGCGTGGATGGCGATAAAATAATCGTGAAAAAAGATATCAATATCGGAATGGCGGCAGCAATGCCGAGTGGTAATTTAATTGTTCCGGTAATTAAAAATGCGGATACTAAAAATTTATTCGGATTAACCAAAGAAGTCAATCATTTGGCCCACGCTGCAAGAAACAGCAAACTAAAAGCGGATGATACGCAAAATGGGACTTTCACTTTGACGAATGTCGGCACATTTGGAAGTTTGATGGGAACCCCGATCATCAATCAGCCTCAAGTTGCGATTTTGGCTGTTGGCAGCATTAAAAAGCGCCCTATGGTTTTAGAAACGCCGGAAGGTGATGTCATTGCAATCAGACAAATGATGTATCTTTCCTTAAGTTACGATCACCGTGTGGTGGATGGCTCTTTAGGTGCAAGCTTCCTGACAACTGTCGCAAATGAATTGGAAGCGTTTGATGGTAAAAGATCAATTTAAATCAATTTATATTTTCAATAAAAACGGATTTTTCTGAAAAGAGAATTCCGTTTTTATTTTTGTCTTCTTATTTCACGCATTTAGATTTTTATGATAATGAAAAAATACCTGTTTTCTTTACTCTTGATTTTTACTGGTTTTTCTGCTTTTTCGAAAGACCAGGAAGGGAAATGGTTGATAAAGGGCATGTATATCCAATGGGGATACAATACGGAATGGTATTCAAAAAGCAATATCCATTTTCGATTGGGGAATGGGGATAATTTCGTTTTGCATAATGCCAAAGCACATGACAAACCTGATATGCAGGCGATTGTCAATTCGCCTTTGGATATTACCATCCCGCAGTATAATTATAGGATTGGGTTTTATCTTAATTCGAAAAAAACAAAAGCTATAGAAATCAATTTTGATCATGCGAAATATGTGGTCACGGATTATCAACGCGTAAAAGTTACGGGAACAATTAACGGCGAAGAGGTTGATGAATTCAAGATAATGGATCCTCAGACATTCCTTCATTTTGAGCATACGGATGGCGCAAATTGGTTTCATTTTAATTATGTAAGCCTAAACGACTTGTATTTTTCAAAAAAGAAAATCAGGCCTGTATTTACTTATCTTTGGAAGGCAGGAGCAGGGTTTAATATCCCAAGATCAGACTTTTCTTATAGAGGTGACAGGTTAAATAATAACTTCCATGTTGCCGGTTATAATTTTGGTGCTGAAGGTGGATTGCGCTATTATCCATTTAAAGGCGTGTTTTTGGAAGGAACTGGAAAAATAGGTTATGTTCGTTATATGAATGCTTTAGTTGATACTAAAGAAATGAAAGGAAACCGCGCCAGTCACGGATTTGGTTATTTTGAGCTAATTGCCACGCTGGGTTTTGATATTAAGTTTTGAAAACAGGGGAGAGTATTTATTGGGGCTTGCTTAATAACTGCGAGTTCGATAAAATTTCTAGAGGTGAGTGTTCTCTCAGCAACCATGGAGGAATCGTAGCAATACTGGAAAAAAGAACTTAGAGTCTTAATAACTTAGTGGCAAAAAATATTAGCCAGAAGGCGCAAAGACACAAAGATGTCCACTAAGGATCATAAGGTGCTTATCGGGTGTATCTCAAAATGTCGAGAACGATTTACTCTATAGTCAACACTCAAACTTATTGTTTAGGGAAGCCCAGAGGGCTTCAATGTTCGTAACCGCAGGTGAAACCTGCGGCTGATAAACGCCATGCCACTCAACCCCAAAAGGGGTTGAACTACACGCTACAGTAAATATTTTTCATCGAAATCAATTGCTTTTTCCACGGATTTCATCCGCGGTTATTCACATTTAAGCCCTCCCGGCTTATTAAGAGGATTGATCCGTATCTATTCGATAATTTATCTTGTAAATTTATCCCGTTTTTTCATTCTAAAATACCTGGAATTCGTTTTTGACTTATTATAATTCCGAAAGAATGAAATGATTATAGAAATTAGATATTCCATCCAGAAAATCCCGAAGGGATGTCTTATTTCACCCTTTTAGGGTTTTTGCCTCCTTACAATATTATAGAACTATAATAATTTCAGCCTTTAGGGCTTATTGATTTTAAACCCAAACCCTAAAATAAATAGGTAATAGATTTATCTTACAAATTGACAAACAATACGTTATGGGATTTTTAAAGTAGCTATTTAGGTAAGCTATATTTTGACATTATCGACTGATAATGAGCAGGTTATGCAAAAGTATTCCCTAATACAATTAGGTTTGGGTTTAAAAATGAAAATAATAATGGAATTATTGAGCAAGCTCTAAATAACAGGAATAAACAAACTACAAAGGCACAAATCATGCACAAGTTCACAAAGGCCTTCTGCCCTTTGTGAAAATCTTTAGAACTTTGTGGTTTATCAGTAATGTTTCTGTTTCGATAGATTTATTTTACTTTCACTCCGTTTCCAAAACAATGGGATTTTTTATCCATTCCTTATACCGTTTCATGATCCAGCTTTTGAATTCCACCTCATAAGGCGTGGTGGCGATTTCCAAAGGCATGGGATTTTGATTTCGGAATGCGATTAATGAATCACCTTTTAATCCCGTTATGGCTTCAATTTCCTCTAATGAATACCGGCTTTCTATGTATTTCGTTTCTTCATCTGCCTTGAATTGTGCTTGAAACTTTCGCAACCTTTTATATTTCTTATTATACCTTTGGTAGATTCCGGTAATCGGGTTATCAAATACCAAACCGAAGCCAGTGCCATCATGGTTGTTTAAGCCGAATTTTTCTTGCTTTTGCTCTACTTTTTCTCCAAAAATATACCTGGTTTTTAAGGAGTCCTGTTGCCTTTTGCTGAGTTTGGGATAAACAATAACTTCATCCAAATTATAAAAGGTGGGACTGAGCCGGATATTTTTCCTGAAAACATTGCCTAATTCGGCAGGCAAGATAAATTCAAGATCAACATGTCCGGGATATTTTATCAGAATCCGATCGCCGCCTTTTACCCGGATGGAAAAATTGCCTTGTGCATCTGAGACCGTCGTTGTTTCAGAATTCAGGTTTTTTATAAATGCTTCATTCAAAACCTGATTTGAAATTTTATCTTTGATATTCCCAATCAGGCTTTGTGCAACAACCATGTTTTTGCAAAAGAACAGCATCAGGAATATTAGAAGATATTTTCTCAAAATAAATGTTTTAAAGTGTTTAGGAAGCCCCGCTAAATCTTAATTTCTAACGACTAACTTATTTTTTTATTTCGATACCGGAAGCATTTCCATTAAAAAAAGGCTGTCGGCACAATTGCCGGCAGCCCATAATTTAATTGCATTGATTTAGATGTTAAAAGTAAATTCCAATCCGCAAGGAGAAGCTATTTAAACGGACATTCCCATCGGTAAATGGTAAATTACCGTAGGTGCCCAATTTGTAGTTATTGGGTTTGGTCGCATCCGGCAGGAATCCATTATTGAAAAAGATACCTGCATATCCTTTCATGTTATGACCTAAATCATATTCCGCACCAGCTCCCAGGTTCATTTGCAGCATTATGGGTGCTATCGCCAATGTCCCTTTTAATTTTTCCCTTTCTCCCGAAACGGTTGAAGTGTTGCCTGCAGCATCTGTAAAATCAACGGTATAATTTGCTTTTTTGCAATATTAAATCCTAGTGTAATCCCTGCTTGTTCAAAAAATCGGAACCTAGAAATGTCATTTGATTTTATAGCTAAGGGATTTCTAAATAGTTAGTTAAAATTCGACCTATTGACCTGGGTTGACTGAAAGGATTTGTCTAAACGATTGGCAAGTATTTTCCCGCCAGTCATATTTCTTGTAATCCGGAAACGACTGCATAATTATCTGCAAAGTTATAGTCCAGCATCATGCCATAAGTAAAACCTATTTTGGTGCCCTGATTAGAAGTTGCATATCCCCATTATCGCTTTTGCTTGTTGTGGGATGCATTCAGAAAAGATTTGGTGCGATAAAAACTCCTAATTTTAGTTTTTTAGTGTCAATTCGTTGGTAAGTTTGGGCAGAAACAGCGGAGCTGCAAAATGCCAATATCACAAGTGTAATATTTATAATTTTAAATTGAACTTATTCATATATTCATTATTTTGACTAAAGTTATAAAAACTATACCAGCTTTAAAATTTCCTCAAGCCGATGTTGAATGATTCTTCCGAAATTTAAAATTAATTTAATAAACAAATTGCAGATTTACTTTTTATTATACTTTACTTTTGCGTAAAACTTTGATGGAAATGCTTGCTAATCCTGAAATATGGATTTCCTTATTAACCCTTACTTTGTTGGAAATAGTGTTAGGTATTGATAATATTATCTTTATTTCTATCATGGCGGCTAAGTTGCCGCTTGTGCAACAGAAAAAGGCAAGGCAAGTAGGTTTGGGTCTTGCCTTAATTACCCGTATTTTATTATTGCTATCTTTGACTTGGATCATGACCCTGACCAAACCTATCTTTAATTTAGGAAGCTTTTTCGGATTACAAGACCCGGAATGGATTGAAAGATTCTTGCTTTCGGGAAGGGATATTATTTTGATTATCGGCGGCTTGTTTCTTATCTATAAAAGTACTGCTGAAATGCACGATAAATTGGAAGGTGAAGAGCATAATACAAAAACGAAAGCCGTTGTTTCCTTTTCTGGGGTCATTGTTCAGATATTATTGTTGGATGTCGTATTCTCATTAGATTCCGTGATTACGGCTGTGGGGATGGCAAACCATATTGAGGTGATGATTGCAGCAGTGATCATTGCCGTTGTTGTCATGATTTTCTCAGCTACCGGAATCAGCAATTTCGTAAACAAACATCCGACGGTGAAAATGCTTGCACTTTCTTTTCTTTTATTAATCGGACTTTCCTTGTTGGCAGAAGGGTTTGATCAGCATATTCCGAAAGGCTATATTTATTTTTCAATGGCATTTGCCATGTTTGTTGAGGTTCTGAATTTGTGGATGAAATCCAAAAATGAAAAAGCCGTACATTTACATAATTTGGCAGAGGAAGAAGAACCTACAAAAGATTAGATAGTTTGAGTTTTGAAATCAATGAAGGAAACAGAGCTTACATAAAATCCGGAAGTTTTTTATATAAATTAATTGATTAAACTACCCCTTTCTGCATCTTTCCTAATCATCAACGAAATCGGCATTTGTTCTTGCAATTCTTCTACATGGGAAATAATACCTACAATCCTGTTTTCCTTGTGCAAGGCCTGCAAAGTTTCAAAGACTGCTTGTATCATTTCTTTATCCTGAGTGCCAAAACCTTCATCAATGAAAAAGAAATTTTTCCCGGATTTATTCAAACTTTGAACACTCTCTGCTAATGCCAAAGCAAGGCTCAGCGATGCTTGAAAAGTCTGTCCGCCGCTCAATGTTTTCACACTTCTGCAATGGCCGTCGTGTAGGTAATCGCGAACTTCAAATTCATTTTTTTCATTCAGGCATAAACTCAATTGGTTTTTGCTGAGTTTGTGAAAACGCACATTGGCGCTGTTACATAAATGTTGCAAATAAATTCCGGAAACATAATTGACGAACCCGCTGCCTGAAAACATATTGGACAATGTTTTTAAATTGGCGGCCCTTATGCTTAACTGCTTTAAACTTGTTTCAATTTTCCCTTTCGTCACTATTTTTTGTCGGATGGCTTCCACTTCTGATTTTAAAGATGCTTCTTGTCCGATCATTTCGTTGACCGCCGTTTTTAATTGAAGGAAATTTTCGCTTTTTTCTTGAAATTCCTGTTCGTTAAATACGTTATTGCCCAATTCCTTCTTTGAATGTAATAAGTTTTGTTCCGCACTGAATAACATTTGCCGGAAATCGATGATTTTCTTTTTTTCTGCTTCAATATCTATTGCAAAACCTAAGATTTCTTTTACCTCTTCAATTGATTTGAACTTGTTTATCGATAATGAATTTTGTATTTCAGTTGTAATTTCGAGTAATTCTTCAAACAGCGTATTTAAGTGAATACTTAAATTGGACAATTCTCCATCTTTTGTTGCAATTGTTGTTCGTTGCTCGTTGATTGCATGATTTAATTGATTAAAATCATGGTTTGTTTTTTCGATTCCCAGCTTTAATGCCGCTTGTTCGGATATAAGTAATTCGTTATTTTTTTCTTGGAAATCAGCAATATCCAAGTAATTTAAATGCGCAATATTCTGTTCGATTTGCGCTGTCAGCGTGATTTCCTGGTTGCTTAATTCCTGAATGCCGGTGTAATAATTCTTTAAATCCTGCTGCGCATTTTCCAGTTTGACGCGTTCGGCTTTTAAATTATTATCTTTGGTGTTCAGCTCTTTTTCTATTCTTGCGGCTTCAGCCTTTTTTGATAAGAATAAATCCTTATTGCCAATTTGATAATCAGGCCAAATAAATTGATGGTTTAATTGTTCTTCTTCGTACTTGTTTTGCTGTATTTCCCTTGCTATTTCTTGTTTTCGCTGCATCAGCGTTTGTTGTTCCGTAATTCGCTTTTGCGCTTCAATTGTAACTTGATGAAGTGTTTTTATTGTTTGGTTGACATTTTGTTTTTTGTCCTTTAAAAGAGTCAGATGTTCGGCCACATTTTCTGTTTCCATGAGTTCCGGATGTTCCAGGGAACCACAAAGGGGACAAGGCTCCCCGTCTTTTAAGTTATGCGCAAACTGACTTAATTTTTCCGCTAGGAGATAATGTTGCTCTTCTTTTTGAATATTTTCCAATTGACTTTCCAAATGGGATAATTGTTCTTTCAGGTTCAATTCCCAGTTTTCTGCGTTCAAATTTAACTTAGAAAAGGAAATCAGGTTTTCTTGAATTGCAAATTCAATTTCCTGAAGTTTTTGTGCAAATTGGTGTTTCTGCTTTTGTTGCTGTTCAAAAGCTGAGAACCAGCTCCCGACCGCCATCAGTTCTTCTGTATTTATTTTGATTGCCCTTAATTCTTCTAATTCCTTTTCCGTAATGAGAATGTTGCTTTGGACTTCTTTTACTTCGTTTTCTTTTTCTGTTAGAATATGTTTTCCCTTATCAATCCTTGCAGAAACCGTCGTTTTTTCTTGTTCATTTTTCTTGATTTGAATTAAGAAATCATATTCTTTACACTGATTTTTTAATTGATCCAATTGCTCAAATTGAGGTCGTAACATTTCAAGTAAAGCCTCATTTTCATGCAAGTCTTTTTTTAATTTGCTGAGTGTATTGCTGAGGTTTTCGATATCCGAAACTGTCTTATTTTTCTTTTGCTCTACATTTTCTTTTGCTTTTAAAACAGCACTGAATTGCTGTGCTGTTTTTTCAAAAACCTGCACCTTTGAATCTATGGCATCAATATTTTCTTTTTGTTGATTGAGTAGCTCGTATTCTTCTGTTCTTTTCTTTAAAAGTTCAAATTTTTCTTTTAAGTCCTGAAGCGTTTTCAATTCTTTTTCGGCTGATGCTGTTTTGTTTTTTAAGGCAGTCAGGTTTTCTAAAACTGCATCATGCGCTGCTTTTTTTTCTGCTAAATATTCCGGTGTATATGGAAGGAAATTAGACAACTTCCCAATTAACCCGTCAATTTTACTTTGATTTTTTTTGTTTAAAAGACTGGTATTCCCATATAAGTCAAATCGTTGCAAGTTAAAAATCTCCTTTAGCATTATGGAACGGTCGTTTCCGCCTAATTGCAAAAATTCCTGGAATTTCCCTTGTGGGATAATGATGGTCCTCCTGAAATTATCATAGTTTAATCCAATTACTTTTTCTGCATTCGCGCTTTCCAAAGGCAGCCATTCGCCATTTACTTTTTTGTAAGCGGATCTGTTTACCTTGTCAATATCTTCAAATTTTTTCTTTCTTTTCCATTCTGCCGCAAATTGGTAAATATCGCCTTCATAATTTTGAAATTCAAAGATGATTTCCGCTTTTTTTGATTTTAGGTTGAGCATGTTGTAAGCTCGTTTTTCTTTGTTGTTCAGCCGTTCCGTTTCGCCGTAAAGGGCGAAACTAATGGCTTCCAATATCGAAGATTTCCCGGAACCAACAGGACCGAAAATTCCGAACAGACCAGCGTTTGTGAGGTTTTCAAAATCAATCGTTTGTTTTTCCTGATAGGAGTATAAACCTTCGATACTTAATTTTAAAGGAAGCATTTTTGTGTTTTAGGATATGGATAAGTTGTCTTCTTCGAGCTCGGGATTCAGGACTTCCTGAAATAATTGCAAGATTTCTTCATTAGGTTTTTGCCCGTTTTTAAAAACGAAATATTGTTCGAACAGCTCTTTGGTATTCAATTCCAAATCTGCATTTTTCAAATTGTCATTGCTCTGCGCTACACTATTTTTCAATACCGGAATTACATTCATTATCCCGTCATGATTTTCATAAATCATTTTCAAATCGGCCGCTTTCATATATTCATCGCTAAGGATGGAAAGTTCCACCAAACTATATGGGTTTTCTTTTAGCCAGGCAATCGTAGTTGGGATATCATCAAATTTTTTTCGGTGTAACTGTCTTCCGGAATTCAATTTTTTTCCTTCAAAACTTACCTTTCCCCCCGGCTCAATATCCAGGATTACAACGAATTTTTGTTGTCCCGCTTCACCAAAGCTATAGCCCAGGGGACTGCTCGGGTAAATTACCGGTTTTTTTGCATTGCCAATATTTTGAAACCTGTGTAAATGCCCCAATGCCGTATATTGAATTTGTTCAGGAATGTTTTCGGTGTAAATAGCTGCTGAATTGCCGATGTTTAAAGGCTTTTCGCCATCCGGTTCTTCCAGTATTTCAGCACCTTTTTTGAGCATATATAAGTGCGTAATCAAGATATTTACTCCTTGATTGTCGCAATAATTGGTCGCGATAGTTTGCCATGACTCCTTTAATAAATCGTTCATTTCGGTTGCTTTATCTTCAAAACCTAAATGTTTTTTCAATCGGATTTCATTTGCGTAAGGCGTTAATATCAAGCGAAGCGGTGCATCTTGAAGGGGTAGTTTCAATTCTAAAAATCCTGCTGAGGACTGCAAAACTTTCAAACCCGATTCTAGTTCAAAAGATGGGATTTCGGCATTGGGCAAACCCACAAAAATGATTCCGCATTCGCGTGCCAAGTGATCCGGTGCGTTTATTCTGTCGGGACTGTCATGATTTCCTGCAATGGCGATTACCAGCCTTTTCCCATTTTTAGCCAGGCGTTTCAAGGTTTTATATAATAAATCTTGCGCTTCTGCGGGAGGATTAAATGCATCAAATAAATCACCGGCAACAATTACGGCATCCACATTTTCGGAATCGGCAATTGTGCAAATTTCATCCATCACTTTTACCTGCTCTTCAAACCTACTGAAGTTATCCAATCTTTTTCCTAAATGCCAATCGGCAGTATGTAAAATTTTCATTTTCTTAAATTAATTTGCGAATCAACTCCAAATTGAAGGTGGGTTTATTAATCAATTTTCCCGATTTCCGCCCATTCCTGAATTTAAATTTAGCTTGTGGCAGTATGACTTTAAACAAAAAATACGCTTTTGCGGATCTTTGCCTCTTTGCGGGAAATTAAGATTTCAATCTGCCCAGTTTAAGGATTAATTCATATTCTTTCTTTTTTAAATCCACTACCGAAAGCCTGCTTTGTTTGACCAATCCCATTTCTGCAAGTGCAGGTTGCTGCTTCATTTCCGCAAGCGGAACAGTTTCAGGTAAAGGCATTAATGGTTTTAAATCCACTGCTACCCAACGATCGTCATCGATTGTGGGATCCGGGTAAGCTTCTTTTGTAACTTCCGCAATGCCCACCACGCAAAGCCCGATATTACTATGATAAAACAAGACTTTGTCACCCTTTTTCATTGCTTTCAAATTATTGCGTGCTTGATAATTGCGGACACCATCCCAAAATGTTTCGCCATCTTTTACGAATTTCTCCCAACTATATTTATTGGGTTCTGATTTTACCAGCCAGTAATTCATGTTGTTTATATTTTTGTTTTTAAAAATTCCCCAAATCAATTTCGCCTTTAAAAACGAATTGAACCGGGCCTGTCAAAATGATATTTTTAGCGGTAGTCGCATTTTCTTTTTCAAAAGAAACGGTGCATAAATCCCCTTCCTTGGTTTTTAGTTTTTTTTCAAAGATACCGGTTAATTGATTTACGGATGCGATGGCTGCAGCCGTTACGCCCGTTCCGCAAGCCAAAGTTTCATTTTCCACGCCTCTTTCATAAGTGCGTAAATATATGCAGTCGTTTTCGTTTTCCACAAAATTTACATTGATGCCCTTTGGTTGAAATTCGGGTTGGTTCCTTATTTTTCTGCCTTCTTCAAAAACAGGATAATCTTTTAAATTTTTTACATCTAAAATATAATGCGGCGATCCGGTATTTAAAATTGTATGACCTTTTTCAAATGAAATTGTCCTTACATCTTGCATGGAAAGAGATATGGAATTATTTTCTAAAATTTGTGCATAGTGTAATCCGTCCGCAGCGATAAATTGCATTTCTTTTTTCGTTCTCTTTAAAATATGAAATGAAAAATCAGCGATGCACCTGCCGCCATTTCCACACATGGAGCCTATTTTTCCATCAGCATTATAATAGATCATTTCAAAATCAGCTTCTCTGGTATTTTGCAGCAACATTACGCCGTCTGCCCCAATGCCGAATTGCCGATGGCATAATTTATTGATCGTTTTTTCGTTTAAATGCAAAGACTTTTCCCGATTGTCGAAAATAATGAAATCATTTCCTGCGCCATGATATTTATAAAATGTGGTTTTCATCTTGCAAATTTAGAAAAAGAAAGGTGCAAAATTTAATATAGCGGATTTGAGTTTGATTTTGGCATCTTAACGATTGCTTTTTGGGTCAGAATTTAAAAATATTTTATCTTTACAAACAAATCGAACCAAAGTGACCATGAACCTGAACCAAGTGAAAAAGATAGTACCCTTTATTTTTGCATTTTTTCTTTGCATTAATTATACGATAACACATGCTCAACCAGAAATAAGTAACAATACATTTCAGTCTTACCAGCTTTCCTCTCCCAGAGTATCAAAGGCTTATGCGCAATATAATGAGAAATTAAAAAAGGAATTTGCTGCAAAAGGATTGAATTATACATCCAGCGATATTGTGATCCGGGTTTTTAAAGCGCATAGCGAATTTGAAGTCTGGGCAAAAAATAAGGATGTAGATACTTTTTCGTTATTTAAGAGATATAATGTTTGCGCACGATCCGGTAATTTAGGCCCCAAGCGCTGGGAAGGTGACCGGCAAGTTCCGGAAGGTTATTATTTTATCTCCGATTTCAATCCTAAAAGTGATTTTTATCTTTCCTTATTGGTAAGTTATCCTAATTATTCCGATTTGATTTTGGGCAACAAAACGATTCCTGGGGGAGATATTTATATTCATGGCGGATGTTTAACCGTAGGTTGCATGCCCATGACCAATGAAGGGATTGAAGAAATTTACACACTTTGCCTCAACGCAAGGTTGAATGGACAAACGAATATCCCTGTCCAGATTTTTCCGGTTCGTTTCAATAAAGCGAGCATCGATTTTCTGGCAAAAGAATATGGAAATGATTTGGGGCGCCAAAAATTCTGGATGAATTTAAAAGCGGGTTATGATTATTTTGAACGCTATAAAAAAATATTGCCGGTAATGTATGATCCACAGGGAAAATATATTTTTTGATGCTGAGGGGGTTTTTCAATTATTGTTTTCTCTTTAAATAGCTGAAATGCTGAAATTCTTTCTATATTTGGAAAAATAAACATTTTTCCATGAAAGAAACAGATGTACTGGTTATAGGTGCCGGTCCTTCAGGAACAGTGGCTGCTGCAATAATCAAAAGGGCAGGATTTAATGTTCAAATTATCGAGAAAACACAATTCCCCAGATTTGTAATTGGCGAAAGTTTATTGCCCAGATGTTTGGATGCTTTGGAAGAAGCGGGATTGTTGGAAGCGATACAAAAACAGAATTTTCAAGATAAATGTGGAGCAAAATTTTGGCGCAAAGGTAAACTTTGCGACTTTACTTTTGATGAACAATTTACCGATGGTCGTCAGAAAGCCTGGCAAATGCCCCGTGCGGATTTTGATAAAGCATTAGCGGATGAATGTGAAAGGATTGGTGTGGATATTGCCTATAAAAGTGAAGTTACGGCAATTGAAATTTTAGAAAATGGTGAAAGTATCACGACCGTAAAACAGGAAAATGGGGATATTTATCAAATAAAAGCAAAATTTATCGTGGACGGGAGTGGTTATGGTCGGGTAATTCCACGGTTATTTGATTTAGAGCGACCTTCTTCACAACCTCCACGCCGTGCATTATTCACGCATTTAACAGATCCTCATCGTTTGAAACAAGAAGAGCCAAACCGGATCGTAGTTTATGTGCATACGGATGATTGTTGGATTTGGACAATCCCTTTTAATAATGGATTGACATCTTTAGGCTTTGTTTCTGACCCATCTTTTTTTGAAAAGTATAAAGGCACGCCGGAAGAAATGTTGCGCGCCATGATTGCGGATGAACCGGCATTGGCGGAACGATTTGAACAATCAGATTTCGCTTTTGAACCAAGAACTTTGCAAAACTGGTCGGTCACTACAGATACTTTTTTCGGAAAAGGATTTGTGTTGACCGGAAATGTTACGGAATTTTTGGATCCTATTTTTTCCTCAGGTGTAACCCTGGCAACGGTTTCTGCGCAACAAGCTGCAAAATTGGTTGTTCGGCATCTGAATGGTGAAATAATCGATTGGCAAAAGGAGTATTACGAACCGGCAATGCAGGGCGTAAGTGTGTTCCGGACGTATGTGAATGCCTGGTACGATGGCACTTTATTCAAAGTCTTTTTTGCTGATCAGAAAAATGATACTTTTAAAGCGCAGATATGCTCTGTTTTGGCAGGATATGTTTGGGATTTGAATAACCCTTTTGTGCGTAATCACGAGAAATCCTTGAGTACATTGGTGAATTTTTTGGAGCAGCAGAAAACTGCCAACTAAGTTATAATGATTATCTTTGCTGAATTTAAAAATTGAATTTAAAATGAAAAAATTAAGTTTGTTGCTGGCAATTACATTTGCTTTTACGGCTTGTTCCAATAATGCAGCAAAAGATGATACGCATAATCATGAGGTGAATACTGCAGAATCAGGACAAATTGCTGAAGGCCCAGTCGATCCCGTTTGTCATATGCCGAAAGGTGATGATTGGACAGAATTCTCTGTTGTGGATAAGGACACGACTTGGTTTTGCAGTCCGCATTGTAAAAAAACATTTGATAAAGATCCGGAAAAATATACAGTGAAATAATTAGCTTTTTTGTCTTATCTGAATTTTAGTATCCTTGTGCCTTTGTGGCTAAAAAAATTGCCACAAAGGCACAAGGATACTAAGTCTAAGTTTTTTTAATGAATTCCTCTTCCCATTCTCAACCCTCAATCTCCAATCCTGATTTCTTACTTCGTTGTTTGGAATTAGCGCAGAAAGGGATTGGTTTCGTTTCTCCCAATCCAATGGTAGGTGCGGTATTGGTATTTGAAGATAAGATTATCGGGGAAGGTTGGCATGAGAAATATGGGGAGGCGCATGCGGAAGTGAATTGTATTCGTTCTGTTTCTGAAGAAAATAAACGATTGATTTCTAAAAGTACGCTATTCGTTAGTTTGGAACCTTGCGCACATTTTGGGAAAACGCCCCCTTGTGCTGATTTGATTATTCAAAATAAAATCCCCAAAGTTGTCATTGGTTGCACTGATCCGTTTTCAAAAGTTTCGGGGAAAGGGATTGAGCGGCTAAAAGATGCCGGCATTGAAGTTGTTATCCCTGTTTTGGAAAAAGAATGCCGGCTGATGAACAGGCGTTTTTTTACTGTTCAGGAAAAGAAGCGACCTTATGTCATTTTGAAATGGGCACAAAGCGAAGATGGTTATCTTGCGCCTTTTGATGGGGCAAAAACCCAGCTTTCTAATGAAAGTTCAACAAAATTAGTCCATAAAATGCGCCATGAAGAAGATGCTGTTTTAATTGGATTTAAAACTGCTTTAAATGACGATCCCCGATTAAACAACCGGTTATGGAAATCAAATAGTAAACAACCTATTCGTATTGTGTTGGATTTGGAAAGAGAATTGCCCCTGCATTTAAAGGTATTTGACAATAGTCAGAAAACCATTATTTTAAATTTTATCTCTGATGAAGTTTCAGAAAATAATCAATGGGTTAAAATAAATAGAGAACTACCCATTGTCCTCCAAATATTTGAGCATTTAAGGGACATTCAATCTTTGATTATTGAAGGCGGTAGCAAAACTTTACAATCATTTATAGATGCCGATTTATGGGACGAAGCTTATCTGTTCAAAACGCCAATTTCATTAGGGAATGGTATTTCTGCCCCATTATTGAAACACGGTAAAAACATCCAAAATTTTAATTTGGACAAGGATATTGTAAGTTTGCAAATCAATGAGCACAACTCCTTTTACTTATAAAACGATCAGAGCGCCTACTACTTCTTTATTTAAGGACAGAGGGAGTAAGTTTTTGGGATTTTGTTTTCCCATCGATAAGGTTGAGGATGTAAAAAAACATGTGAAATCCCTTAAAAAAGAACATCCTAAAGCCAATCATTATTGCATTGGCTTTAGGATTGGTACTGACGGAACCTCTTATCGTGCGAATGATGATGGCGAACCTTCGGGAAGTGCAGGACGGCCAATTTTAGGGCAAATAGACAGTGCAGGTTTGACGAATGTTTTGATTGTCGTTGTCCGTTATTTTGGCGGCACGTTATTAGGTGTTCCAGGGTTGATTCATGCTTACAAAACCGTTGCTGCTGACTGTTTGGGACTTGCAGAAATTGTTGAAAAGGATATTGAGCTGCCTGTAATATTGGAATTTGATTATTCTCTGATGAATGAAGTAATGCAAGTCTTGAAGCAATATGAAGTTGCCATTTATGAGCAAGAAATGTTGTTGTTTTGTGTCTTCTCGGTTGGTATTCCTTTGGTTACTAAAGAGGAATGTTGGAGGAAGTTGCAAGGTATTCAGGGTTTGGAAATTAGAAGTTGAAATTCAATATGAGTTGGGTTTTTGCATTTTAATACTTTTTCTGATGTACTTAATTCTCCCAATGCTTTATTTTCTGTATGTTTGTTTTTCAACCCTTGAAAATAAAAAATAATGCAACATCCCTTATCCATTTTAAAACAATATTTCGGTTACGAAAATTTCCGGTCGCATCAGGAAAAAGCGATTGAAAATACTTTAAATGGCAAAGATACTTTTGTGTTGATGCCAACTGGCGGTGGGAAATCATTATGTTATCAAGTTCCTGCTTTGTGTATGGGCGGCACGGCAATTGTAATTTCTCCCTTAATTGCTTTAATGAAAGATCAGGTAGATGCATTAAGGGCAAATGGTGTGGCGGCGGCTTATTTGAACTCCACACTTTCGCAGGTAGAAGAAAATGAATTGTTTCAACAATTACAAAACGGTCAGCTTAAATTATTGTATATCGCGCCCGAAAGGTTGAGCAGTAATGCCGGTGCTTTTTATGATTTCCTGAATCGGATCCCGATTTCCTTGTTTGCCATTGATGAGGCACATTGTGTTTCTCATTGGGGACATGATTTTCGACCTGATTATTTGTTTTTGAATGAACTGAAAACAAGATTCCCTAAAATCCCGGTCATTGCGTTGACCGCAAGTGCGGATGAAATTACGAGGGAAGACATTGTGTTGCAATTGCGTTTGGATCAGCCGGAGGTTTTGGTGGCATCATTTGACCGGCCTAATATTTATTACTTTATTCGACCAAAACAGGATATGTATGCACAGATTATTGAGTACATTAAAGGTAAGTCCAATGAGTCGGGGATTATTTATTGCCTTTCGAGAAAGGGTACCGAGGAAATGACAGGTTTATTAAGAGATAACGGTATCGAAGCAAAATATTATCATGCCGGGATGCCAAGTCATGAAAGGTCAAAAGTTCAGGAAGGCTTTATTAAAGATAAAATCCAGGTAATTGTCGCCACGATTGCATTTGGGATGGGTATTGACAAGAGCAATATCCGTTTTGTGTTACATGCCGATTTGCCTAAAAATATTGAAAGTTATTACCAGGAAACAGGCAGGGCAGGGAGAGATGGGCTAAGGAGCGATGTAGTTTTATTTTTTTCGCCAGGCGATGTGATGAAATTGCAGCGATTTGCAATGGTGGAAGGGAATCCGGCACAGTCCCAATTGATGTTGAAGAAATTAAGGCAAATGGTTGATTTTGCAGAATCAAGGCATTGTCGTCGAAAATATTTAATGCGTTATTTCGGTGAAGCACATCAAGGGAATTGTAATTCTTGTGATTATTGTTTAAGTGATTTTGAAACGGTGGATATTACTGTGGAGGCGCAAAAGATACTGAGTGCTGTTTCAAGATTAGGAGAAAGATTTGGAAAAACAATGGTTGTGGATTTATTGCGAGGTGCCCAAAGTGAAAAAATGAAACCATGGATGCGGGACTTGCCAACTTATGGGATTGGAAAGGGTCATGCTAAGCAATTTTGGATGGATGTTATTCGGCATTTATTGCAAAATGATTTTTTGAAGGAGGAATATATGGATCAATATCAGATTTTAAAGTTGACGGATAATAGTACATCCATACTTTCCGGTATGCAAAAAGTCACGATGGAAGTTATAGAAAATAATCCACCTTCAAATGAAACACCTTTTAAGTCAAATGCTTATGCTTCAATGAATGAATTGCCGATTGACAAAACGCTTTTTGAATTATTAAGGGTGACAAGAACGAAACATGCTGAAGAAGAAAATGTGCCACCTTATGTTATTCTCTCCGATGCTTCTTTGAACGAAATGGCAATTTATTTTCCCCAAACACTATTGGAGTTAAGGCAGATCAGTGGGGTGGGGGATTTTAAATTAGAAAAATACGGGGCTTCTTTTTTAGATACGATCAATCCATATTGCCGACAGCAAAATATAGAAAGTAAAATTCATCTAAAGAAACCAAAAGCAGAACCCAAAAAAATAACTTCTTCCAAACTTCATGAAATAGGCAGCACTTTTAAAAAGTCGTATGATTTACATAAAGCTGGACATGACATAGAGGAGATTGCCGCTATCAGGGCACTTCATCCCAATACGATTTTGGATCATTTATCTCATTATATTTCAAATGGTGAAATTAAAGCTGCTGATTTAATGGATCCTTTAAAAATTCCCATTATTTTAAAAGTGTTAGAAGAAAAAGGTCCTGCTTCTTTAAAAGTGATAAAAGAAAGTTTGGATGAAGACTTTACCTATGAAGAAATCAAATGCGTTATGGCATTGTGGCGGACAGAGAAATGAACTTGCATGTCTTGATGTGTTAAAAATGTTTGAGCCAGCCTTTTCATATAAAAAGCCGGACAAAATAATTGTCCAGCTTTTTATTCAATATTTTGCTAAAAATAATCATCCTTCCAATTTCAGCAAACGCTCAAAAACCTCATCGTACTTTTTCCTGATATCTTCAAAGTCTGCCACTGCATTTTTGTATTTTAGTTCTACTTCTTTAAATTTTATTTTGTCAACAAAAATATCTGGATTAGCCAATTCAGCTTCTAATTTCGCTTTATGGGATTCAGTAGTATTTAATAAACCTTCTAATTTCTGAAATTCTTTCTGTTGCTTTTGTAATTCCTTCTTGCGTTCGTTTTCTACTTTATTGTCAATTGGCGCAATTTTTTTTACTTCTTTTTTTACTTCTGCCGGTTTTGGTGCGACGATTGCTTTTGCGCGCTCAGCTTTTTCTTCTTTCCACGAAGTAAATTCTTCATAGGTGCCAGGGAAAGAAACCACCTTGTGGTCTTCAATTTCCCAATATTTATTTGCAGTCCGGCTCACAAAGTAACGGTCGTGAGAAATCAAGATATAAGTGCCTTTGTAATTATTGAGCGCCTCTATCAAAAGTTCCACGGATTGGATGTCCAAGTGATTGGTGGGCTCATCCAGCAATAGGAAATTGGCTCTTCCCGCAATTACTTTTGCTAATGCCACCCTTGCTTTTTCCCCTCCTGAAAGTACTTTTATCTTTTTGAATGCATCATCGCCACTAAATAAAAAACAGCCTAATAATTGCCTAAGTTCTAATTCTGTTTTCCCGCTTCCGCTGGTTTTCATCTCTTCCAAGATAGAGTTTTCCATCCCTAAAGATTCTAATTGATGCTGCGCATAAAAGCTTTCCCTCACATTATGCCAACCGCTTCGCTCCCCTTTAAAGGTTTCCATTCCGGAAATAATCCTCATTAATGTGGATTTCCCCTTTCCATTGGCGCCTACTAAAGCTATTTTATCCCCACGGATGATTTCTGCATCCGCATTTTTTAAAATGGAAATGTCCCCATAGCTTTTGGAAATGTTTTTTAAGTCACAGATGATTTTGCCGGGTTGGACATCAACGGCGAAACTAATATTCATTTTAGGCGCATTGTCGCCCATTAATTCAATCCGTTCAATTTTATCCAGCTTTTTCATCATGCTCTGTGCTTGCTTTGCCTTACTGGCTTTAGCTTTGAAGCGCTCGATGAATTTTTCTTGTTGATTGATGTATTTTTGCTGGTTTTCATATTCCCTTTCCAAAAACTCCATTCTGGTAGCTTTTTCTACTTCAAAGAAAGAATAGTTGCCGCTATATATAACTAATTGTTGCTGGAATAATTCAACAATCCGCGTAACCATCCTGTCTAAAAAATAACGGTCATGGGAAACGATGATTACCGTACCGGGATAGCTTTGCAAATACCTTTCCAGCCATTCGATGGAAGGCAGATCCAAGTGGTTAGTCGGTTCATCCAGCATTAAAATATCGGGTTGCTGCAACATAAGTTTCGCCAGCAAAACACGCATCCGCCAGCCTCCGCTGAATTGATCGTATGGCCTTTGTAAATCACTAGTTGAAAACCCCAGCCCTTCCAAAACTTCTGCTGAACGATGTTCCATTTCATAGCCACCTGCTAATTCAAAATCATGCAGGGCTTCGCTATAGCGGAATAAGAGTTCTTCGTTTTCAGGTTCTTTGTCAATATCTTCCATAATGGCATTCATTTCTTCTTCTATCGCAACGGCTTTTTCAAAAGCGGTCATGCCTACGGAAAGAATGGAATTATTACTTGAGAAGCTTAATAAATCCTGGTTGAAAAAGCCGATGGAAGTGTCATTTGCCCTTTGAATAGCACCACCGTCAACGGAATACTCGCCCATGATTAATCTTAATAAAGTAGATTTTCCGGCACCGTTCGGGCCAATCAAGCCGATCCGTTCCCCTTCGCCAATTTGCCAATTGACCTCATCCAACATCGTTCGGGCGCCAAAAGAAAAAGTAACATTATTTAAAGCAAGTAACATAATTATATTTAAATGGAAATTTATTTGAGCTGCAAAACTACAGAATTATTTGGTAATCCACTTTCGCAAAATTCATATAAATTTTGCGATTGAATTCGCAAAAATAATATCAATTTTGCGAATTCAATCGCAAAATTGATGTATATTTGCGAATATAAAATAGGCATATGATAGGCAGAACCGTAAAAGAATATATTTTAAAGCGATTAGGCGATAAAAAAGCAATTATTATATTGGGTGCAAGGCAGGTGGGGAAAAGTACTTTGGTGGAAGAGATGGCCGATGAATTGAGTATGCCTATTATGTGGTGGAATGGAGACGAATCGGACATCCGGGATTTATTGTTAAATCCGACTTCCACCGGATTAAGAAATTTATTGGGAAATACCAGGACTTTAATTATCGACGAAGCGCAACGCATTGAGAATATTGGCGTCACAATAAAATTGATCGTTGATCAGATCAAAAATATTAAAGTAATTGCAACCGGATCTTCTGCTTTTGAATTGGCAAATAAAATAAATGAACCTCTGACCGGAAGGAAATGGGAATATCAGCTTTTCCCATTATCCTATGCTGAAATGGTGGGGCATCACGGTTTGTTGGAAGAACGAAGAAGTTTGGAGCACCGTTTGATTTATGGTTATTATCCCGAAATCATTCAATCGCCTGGCGAAGAAATCATCCGTTTAAAGCAATTGGTGGACAGTTATCTATATAAGGATCTTTTGAACTGGGACAGGATTCTGAAAGCGGAAAAGCTGGAAAAGTTAGTGCAGGCACTTGCCTTCCAAATAGGTTCTGAAGTTTCGTACAACGAACTTGGACAAATGGCAGGTTTGGATAATGAAACGGTTGAAAAATATATTCAATTGTTGGAGCAGGCATTTATTGTCTTTCGGTTGAAATCATTTAACCGTAATTTGCGGAATGAATTAAAAAAATCAAGGAAAATTTATTTTTACGACAATGGTGTTCGGAATGCAATCATCAATCAGTTTAACCCAGTAAATCTCCGGGATGACAAAGGTGCTTTATGGGAGAATTTTGCAATTGTGGAACGCATGAAGTATCTGGGAAATGCACAATTGCATTATTTGAAATACTTTTGGCGGACACATGCACAACAGGAAATAGATTATGTGGAAGAAAAGGATGGAGCCCTTTTCGCCTATGAGTTTAAATGGAATCCCAAAGCGAAAGCTAAATTCCCAAAATCATTTATAGAAACCTATCAACCACAAGAGACAAAAGTCATCAGTCCTGAAAATCTGGAAACTTTTATCGGTATTGTGTAGTCGTTCAGTAGCGTTGATGAAGCTTAAAAGTTGCACAAATGAAAAAACAAAATAAGATGGATCATAATACGAATTTCAATCCTCAACTCTCAACCCGGATCAAATGAAGAAATACCTTGCGATTTTAAGAGGGATAAATGTGGGTGGGCATAATAAAATATTGATGTCCGAACTAATTACGCTTTTTAAAGAATTGAACTTTCAGGAAGTCAGGACTTATATCCAAAGTGGGAATGTTGTTTTTAACTCTTCGGGAAATGAAAGTAATGCAGCGTTAGAAGACAAGATCAGACATGCCATCGAGACAAAATTCAATTTAAATATCCCTATTTTCGTTAGAAGTGGATCAGAGCTAAAATTGATTGTCTCAACGAATAAATTCATTCAAAATGAGGATATAACTCCCGAAAAGCTGCATGTGACTTTTCTGTCCCAAAAACCTGAAGAATCTTTTGTAGATAACTTGAAAACCATGGAATTCCCACCTGATGAGTTTTATGTTTCAGGTCAGGAGATTTATATTCATTGTCCTGATAAATATGGTGAGACAAAATTGTCCAACCTGTTTTTTGAAAAAAAACTGAAAGTTGTTGCCACTACAAGAAATTGGAAAACAGTGAATCAGTTGCTGAAAATGCTGCAAAATTAATCTCCAAAATATAAAATTAACAAGCACCCACAATAATGCATGGGGCAGTTTAGTATTAAGCAATAAAATTTACGATTTATTACCTACATTTGCCTTGTTTTCTAAATAAATATAATAAAATTCTTCTCTTATGGGATATGATGTTATCGTAATAGGCAGCGGTCCGGGTGGCTATGTTGCTGCCATCCGTGCTACTCAATTAGGTTTTAAAACTGCGATTGTAGAAAAAGAAAGCTTAGGCGGCATTTGCTTGAACTGGGGATGTATCCCAACTAAGGCATTATTGAAATCAGCTCAGGTATTTGAATATATCCAGCATGCTCAAGATTACGGTGTTTTCATTGATGGCACTGCAAAAGCTGATTTTGAAAAAGTGATCCAGCGCAGCCGTGGTGTAGCTGATAAAATGAGCAAAGGCATTCAGTTCTTAATGAAGAAAAATAAAATTGATGTCTTAAGCGGTCAGGGGAAATTGAACGCAAATAAAGAAGTTGAAGTTACGGATCAAGAAGGCAAAACCACTGCTTACCAAGCAAAGCATACTGTTTTGGCCACTGGTGGCCGCAGTCGTGAATTGCCTAATTTGCCGATGGACGGCAAAAAGGTGTTTGGTTACCGCGAAGCAATGTCCTTACCAAAACAACCTAAATCAATGATTATCGTTGGTAGCGGTGCGATTGGCGTTGAGTTTGGTTATTTCTACCATTCTTTGGGAACTCAAGTTACGATTGTGGAATTCATGCCAAGGATTGTTCCGGTAGAGGATGAAGATGTTTCTAAGGAATTGGAAAAGTCCTTCAAGAAAAAAGGCATGAAAATCATGACCAATTCTTCCGTTGAAAAAATTGATGTTTCTGGTGAAGGCGTAAAAGCAACCGTAAAAACAGCAAAAGGCGAAGAAATCCTTGAAGCAGAAGTATTGTTGAGCGCAGTAGGCGTTTCTACTAATTTGGAAAACTTAGGTTTGGAAACTTTGAAAATCGCTACAGAAAAAGGAAAAGTTACAGTAGATCCTTATTACAAAACAAATGTTGAAGGTGTTTATGCAATTGGTGATATTGTTCCTGGTCAGGCATTGGCGCATGTGGCGATGAAAGAAGCCGTTATTTGTATCGAAGCGATTGCGAAAAAAGAAGGTAAATTTGATCACCAACCAGAACCATTGGATTATGGGAATGTGCCGGGATGTACTTATTGCACACCGGAAATCGCATCAGTGGGCATGACTGAAAAGCAGGCTAAAGAAGCGGGTTACGAATTAAAAGTTGGTAAATTCCCATTCTCAGCAAGTGGCAAAGCAAGTGCCGCCGGCGCAACGGAAGGATTTGTTAAAGTTATTTTTGATGCTAAGTATGGCGAATGGTTAGGTACGCACATGATTGGTGCCAATGTTACCGAAATCATTGCACAAACCGTTTCTGCACGAAAATTGGAAACTACCTGGCACGAACAATTAGATACTATTTTCCCACATCCGACCATGAGCGAAGCGGTGAAAGATGCAATTGAAGTTGCATTGGGAGAAGCGATACATTTGTAGGGTCTCTTGATATTTTTAAAACAGCTATTGGGCATTTTGCTTGATAGCTGTTTTTTTATTTATTCATTTTTTAAACAAATATGGTACATTTGAAGATAATTCAGAAATATGAATAAGACTTTCCTTATTATAATGTTCTTTATTAGACCTTTTTATCTACATGCACAGTCAGCAACTTGTAATGGAATTTTAGGAACACCAATATTCAAATTTGATTTTGGACAAGGGAATCAAAACCACATCTGGTATAGCCCATTGTCTGTTTATGCTCCTGGATTAAGCACTAATACAATATTTCAATCAGGAGGAAGCTTGCCTGCAGCCAACACTTCTGGTTTAGTAAGAAACACGGGCGCTTTTGGTCCCCCGCCAGGTTGGTTAAACACAAATACCATACAGGAAACCCAGATGGGTTATTGTTGGGGATTAATATGCCCGATAATATCGGAGATATTGTAGTGGAATATAACATGGCTGGCTTATCCCCAATACCACCTTGGAGTTTTCTATTTGGTTGGTAAATTTAATGAGCCCCAATTATCCTATGGTTATATCCAATAGTCCTAATATCCAGTATCCTAACTTTAAAATGAGAATTGTGGATCAGGCAAATAATGTGGTCGCCGAACCTATTACTGGGAATGTATCCACTGATGGTATATGGCACCAGTATGCATTTTTATTTTCCAATGGAAATAATACTAATTTAAAATTACAGCTCATCAACAATACGATAGGTTCCGGTAGTGGGAATGATGTGGCATTGGATGATATTTCACTTCGGCCATGTGTACCTAATGCCCAAATATTACCTAAATTGGATACTGCCTTTTGTGAAAGTAAAACCGTAGATTTCTCTGCTAACATTACTGCCGGAATTTATTCTTCGCCTGTATTTCAATGGCAATATAGTACGGATTTAGGTATGTCCTGGATAAACACAGGTGTTGCATCAGGTAATCCTAACTTCACATTTCCATTTTCAACTCAAAATGCACCAGCCGAATATTGGATCAGGTATTTAGTTTCGCCTGGTAGCATGGGTATTTCCCAAAATTGTCAGGCTGTTTCTGATATTTCTGTTATTCGGATTGACACGATCAATCATGATTTTTTTAATCCAAAAGATACGATAGCTTGTAAAAATGAGGGCTTTGAATTGGAATTGAATTTGAATTACGCCCATAGTTATATTTGGAATACAGGAGCTACTTCCTCTAATTTGATTGCCGATACTTCAGGGAAGTATTGGGTAGAAGTTACTTCGCTTTTTGGTTGTAAAGCTTCCGACACAATAAATATAATATTTAAGGAAATCGCCTAGCCTGCTTTGGGTAGGGATACCGCTTTTTGTGAAGGAGATGAGGATTATACCTTAAGTATTGGTGCATTAAATGCAGGCAATATTCAATGGAGTACCGGTGAAACGACACCAAGTATAAAAGTAAACACAAGTGGTAATTATTGGGTTCAGGTATTTAAGGATGGTTGCATGGCATCAGATACTGTACAAGTGGATTTTAACCCGATTCCCGAGGTAGATTTGGGTGGCGATTTGGTAATTTGCGAAGATGGTGAAGTTCAATTGGCTGCAAAAATATTAAATGAAGGAGCGCAATTTTTATGGAATACCGGAGATACAACTACTAAGATTAGGGTAAGGACAGAGGGGAAATATTGGTTGACGGTTGCCAATTATCCACATTGCGCGAATAGCGATACGATAAACTTGACCATCCAAAAATGTATTTGTGATCTGTTTGTCCCTAGTGCTTTTTCACCTAATCAAGATGGGAAGAATGATATATTTAAACCCGAGATGGTTCCAGAGACATGCCCAGTTGCCGAATATTCTTTATCAATTTATAACAGATGGGGCCAGCTTGTTTTTAATACAAGTAATTTTATACAAGGTTGAGACGGAAAATTTAAAAACCAAAACTCTGGGAAGGAGTTTACATGTACTATATCACTTTCAAGGAAGCGATAACTGGTAATAGGAAATTTTATAAAGGTGATGTTACTTTGTTGAAATAATAGATGGTAAATTTACAGTTCTGCTATTTAATATTAAATAATGAAACCAACAATCAGCATATTGATTATTACCTATAACAGAGTGGAAGACACGCTTGCACTTTTAGAAAACCTGAAAGAACAGGATAATTTTGGTAAATATGTGGGGGAAATCCTCTTGTTGAATAACGCCTCCACCATTTCTTATAGAATGGTTGAGGCGTTTGTTGGTGAGAATGAACAAATGTCTATTCAATATATTAAAAGTGAAAAAAATTTAGGGGTAGCCGGGGGGCGGAATTTATTGGTGAAAAAAGCGAGATATCCTTATTTGTTGGTTTTAGATGACGATGTTGTTTTTCCTGCTAAGGGTTCCCTTGAAATAATTGCCACTTTGTTGGAAAAGCCGCAATATCAGGAAAATAATACAGCAGTTATAACACTGAATATCCATTATTTCGATACTAAGGAACGCCAAAAAAGCGCATTACCGCATAAAAATTATGAAGAATATAAAGACAAACCTTGGTTTTTTACTTATTATTTTGTCGGTGCAGCACATATTATGCACAAAGCGTTATTTGACAAAACAGGATATTATCCTGAAGATTTTTTTTATGGAATGGAGGAATATGATTTAAGTTATAGGATATTAGATGCCGGATATAGTTTGGCTTATGATAGTTCCGTAATTGTTTGGCATAAAGAGTCGCCTTTGGGTAGGGTAACGCAAAGTGAAAAACTTGGAATGATGTGGCTGAATAAATGTAAAGTAGCGTGGTGTTATTTGCCCAATAAATATTTTTATTCAACAGCGATAATGTGGTCTTTTGAGTATTTAAAAAAAACAAAATTGGATTTCAACGGCTTTTTCAAAATTTGGAAAAAGGTTAGCCAGATCCCTTATGCTATTTTTAAGAAAGAAGTAAGCAAAAGCGCTCTTGCCTATTTAGATAAAGTGAAAGCGAGATTGTGGTATTGAATCTTAAATATATTTCTTAAGGGTTCTTTTGATTAAGTCACGTATGGAAGATCTTTTAGAAATATCACTTATTGTTCGATTTTTATTTCCATTTAATTGGATTAGGAAAATAACGAAATAGGAAAATGAAGTGATTAAAAATGAAAACCACTCTGAAAAAGCAAAGAAAGCCAAAAGAAATTTAGTGATGATACATTATAGGATATGAAATTCATTTAGAAGTATTTTATTGTATTAAACTTGGAATGATTCGTTAATTATGATTGCATTTTCGCCTTTCATATAAAATGAATATTGATGAAAACATTCATTGATTGCTTTAAGGACAGGTTGAGCTGTTCCTGGAGTAATCCAATCGTGGAATTCTATAATTATCATTTTTATTTTGGGTAGCCAAGATTGATAATTTTTTTCAAAAAGGAATTTTTCAGAAGTTTCAATGTCTATTTTCAATATGTCAATGTGACTAATATTGTTTTGTGCCATAATTTCATTAATTGATATTCCCTTTACATTGGAATCCTTTGCATCAGCAACTTCTTCAACCACAATTCCCCATTTACCTTGATTGTATTTGTCAGAAGCTTTTAATAAGATATTGCTATTCCATAATCCATAGTTTAAAGGAATAATGTCAGTGTAATAATGAAGATTATCAATCATTAAGCCAAAATTTTCCATGTCCGGTTCAATTGCAATAACTTTTGCGTCAGGAAATATATTTTTTATGAAAATAGAAAATAGTCCGATATTTGCTCCTCCGTCAACTATTATTTTGGTATCTTGTGGGAATTGTTTAATTGCATATTCTCTAAAACCGAAAACCTTATGAAAAGTGGGAATGTCAGATGTTTCTTTTCTTAATTTTATAGGGGATTTTATATCTTTTAATTTTACGATATTTGTTAAATGGAATAAGAATTTAAGGGAAATTTTTAAACCTGCAATAATCCCATAAAAATGAATGTACATTAAAGATGCTTCAATATTCTTTTTAAATGTAGAAACCATTTGCGATGTAAAATTAATTAATAAAGAGTAAGTTCTTTTTATTTAGCTATCAAAGATAATCAATCCATTGTAATAATATTTAAAAGATAGATAACAATAAATCAATCCTTACTATTTAAGAGTAAGAAATTATAATCATTTGTAAAAAAAATGTATGGCAAGTGATTGTTTAGGAGCAGGTTTTTGAGAGTTTATTTATATTTAGCTTTGAAACAAATGATATATTATGATTGCAATGATATTAGTGCGAAAAATTAAAAAACAAAAGTTCAAACTGAAAATTGAAATTATAAATCAAAATGCCGGAAAATCCAAGTGCCTACTACAATAAACTAACGAGTTGAAAACTCCTTAGTTTATTTACTTAAACAAATCAATTTGTTCAGTGAGTCGATAAAATTTATTTCGTTTCTATAAAGCTTATAAGTAACAAACAATTAAGTAAGTTGATTAAGAAGCTCGTACCTATTGTTAATAAACACATCAAACAAAGAAGGACTTCTTGTTGTGTCGTTGTAGCTGAAATGATTATTAATTTCTTCTTTTCAATATTAATTTTATATTTGCGTTTCCACTTAAGTATTTCAAATTATTTATAGCTGTTTAAATTAATAGAATCATATGGATCATTTTTTCAAAAGAATATTACTAACAGTAGCATCTGTCTTGTCTATTCTGGTGTTAATGAATCTTAAATATACCAAGGAATTTTTTAAACAACGAGTAGTTGCTTATTGGGGGTTCTTTTCTGAAGAAAAGAACTTGGATGTTTCCCTAAAAGACCGAAAATTACAACGATATGGGGCACCTTATAATGTCTGTATGATTGTAAAAGATTATTTGGAAAAAAATAATATTAAAGATCCAATAATCCTTTTTGAGCCAAACGATTATTTATTGGAAACGATTAAATTTAAAATGCCGGAACCAATTATTATATATTATTATACTGGTTTGAAGTCTCTTTGGACAAACAGTTCGGATGTTAAGACAGCTACATATATGGTTTACCTAAAACCAGATGGTGTAAATATCCAGCCCATTCAATCTCAAGAACAACTACAAACAATTTTAAATAAGTATAAAAAATATACGCCATCTTTATGATACAGTTAATTACAGTTATCGTTTTTACTTTATTTCATTTGGTAACGGGTTATGGAGTGCTGCGGCTTTTAAATATTCGTTTGAGACCAATGATGAGCGGTTCTTTGTCTGTTATGATAGGCGTTTTTATTGCGTCGACGATTCCGTTCCTATTACAGCTTTGCTTTATTCCGCTCACCTCTTTATCTATCTTCGGCACCTGGTTTTTGATGGCTTTATTATTAAACATAAAAACTCTCCGTCATTTTAAGGAAATTAAGTGGAAGGGTAGCTTTAAGGTAAATATTAAGCTATATGAATGGCCTTTCATTCTTTTGTTAGCTTACATGTTACTGATTACAATCTGGAGATGTTATTATCTTCCGCCTACGCCCAGGGATTTGCTTTCAGGCCCTGAAACAATTGCGGAATATGCCGTTAAGGAACATTCTTTTATTAATTCCGTATTTAGTGTCAATTTAGAATCTACTAATAATCAATTTAAATCACCATTTCTGCATTGCCTTCAACTTATTTATAAGTTAGTAGGATTTCCCTTTGGATCTATTTGGTTAAGTATGATTGTAATGAGTTTTTATATATTTATGTATAAAGCCTTAAATCAATTGATCCATCCCATTTTTACGGGTCTTCTTTTATTGTTACTCATTACTACGCCCGAAGCATATGGATATACCTTTATGGTATTATATGATTATAGTTGCATGGTGTATTTTTTTCTCGGTTTTTATTTTTTGATTTCCTTTTTTAAGGAAAAAAGCAATAATTTGCTTTTTCTGTCTGCTTTAATGTTTTCAATCTCGGTTTATATTCGTTCAGAAACTTTTGCGATGGTTTTGATGGTAGTTCCGACAATTGCAATTTACTATTATAAACACAAGCTTGGGTTTAAGAAGTTTGCATTGATGACATTTGCATTCCTTCTTTTGTCCTTTCTTGCATATTGGATTCCCGTTGAACTTTATAATAATGTATATTTACCCCAGGATTATAAAATAGACGACCTGACTAATAAAAATTTGTTTGATTTTCAACCCTTGTGGGATCGTATATCTGAGGTAAATGACAAACTGATTTTTGGCGAATTCTCCTATCGGCTTTATGGATATACGCTTAACGCATTTGGCATCTTGTTGGTGGCTGAATTATTGATTAAGCGAAAATTAAAATGGGAGGCCGCCACTTGGGTGTACGGAGTTTTCGTTGTTTACTTCGGACTGATTTTATTGGGTTTCGTATTCCCACTTTTGGATATCATGAACAGTACAAAGCGCGGTTTGTTTAGATTTCTTCCGTTAATTATTTTTTACTTGGCAAATAACCAATTATTGCAGTTTGCTTCAGAGAAAATAAATGATTGGGAAAATGGGGTTAAGGTGAAGACTGTCACTGTGATAAACAAGTCCAATAAGGTAAAGAAAAAATATAAGTAGTAGGTTTTCTGAATATTAATTCGAGAATTACTTTTCATATCTCTATATATTGAAAAAAATAAAAGCCGCTTAAAAGCGGCTTTTATTTTGCGGGGATCAGGGGAGTGTGTTTGAACACCAGGACCAGAATCCGTTGGCATCTTTGGATGAAATATTAAAAGTGATAAACAACATAAATAATGCGCATGACAACGAAGTTAAACAAATTAAGAGACTAAGACAGACCACAGCCAAAATTAGAAACAGCTCTATAGAAAACATGAAGAAAAAGCGGCGGAAATAGATAATCCTGCTCCTACAAACTAGTTTACTCATTTGTAGAAACACAATAGATGTGGATTCGAATTAAACATATTTAATTTATTAATAATATTTACATTCCAAACAAATATGATATTAATAATATCTATGTTAATTAGTCAACCCTTAAAAAGGCATGTTAGTTTGTTTTATTAAAAGATTAGAGGTAAAAAATCGAATAGGAAAGCGTTTTCCAAAAGAGCCAAAAAGATAATTTCCATTTGTTCATTATCCTTTTTAAGTTAAAAGCGGCAGCAGCGAGCATAATATTGATGTTGTCGCCCGCCACTCCCTTGTAAAAGTTGCAGTTGAGCCGGTGGTCTGATTTGACATGTCCGATTATCGGTTCTATGGCTGCTCTCTTTTTGTGTGCTTTGCTCAGCTTTTTTCGCCGGTAGTAACTGTCCGATTTTTTGGGGGTAGATGGAATTAAAATGCTGGTTTCGCCTACTTGTTTTTTGCCCCGATAACCTCTGTCCACTTTTGCTGCTTTGGGTTGTTTGCCTGTTAATCTCATTACTTGTTCTAAAACATGAGGCAGCGTGTGACCGTCATATTCATTCCTAAAGCCCAGCGCGCCGACAATCACGCCGCTGTCTGTTTTTACAAAAGAGGCCTTGTTGCCAAATTCATATTTCTTGTGTTCCTTTCCTTTTGAAATACAGCAAACCTCCGGTTCATGTATCGAATAAATCTTGTTCTTTGAGCTTTTCGTTTGTGCCAGTATTTTTTGAAATAATAGGAGGGCTCCCATGTGCTTTGAACCGGGTGCTAAATTGCGTCCCAGCTCCCGAACCAATCTACCCGCAATGGTTTTTAACTTTTTGTCTGCTTTCCTTGCCTTCGCTTTGTTTTTGGGATGATTTCTGAACCTTTGGGCAACCGATAGTTTTTTCAGCGTCCGGGTGTAGCTTTGGCGAACCGGCAATTGCTCCTCTGACGCTATTTGTTTACATTTTACAATGATCTTCTTGTGGAGCTTTGCATCCGTGGGAAAAGTGATGTTCTTCTCCTGAACTGTGGTGTCAATATTTACATTGTCGTCTTCTCCATCCCGACCATTTACCCGAATGCTTTCTTTTAAAATTAATTCGATGCCCGATTCTCCTATCCTTTTCCTGAAATGTACCAACTCTGATGCTTCGCAAGGAAAGCCGGGGACAAATCTGGACTCGCCGCAGAAATATTGGTAATAGTTGTTCTCGCTCCATTGTTCTACTACGCTCTCATCCGAAACATTGCGGACGTGTTTGAGCATTAACAAACCAACCATCAAACGAATAGGTTTGGCCGGCCGACCGTTATCCTGACAATACAAAGGCGAAAATGCCTGTTCAAAAATATTCCAATCTATTTTCCCCGCTAAAATGTACAAAGGATGCTTTTGATTGAGTGTATCTTCAAATGCTGAAAACAGGCTTGTCTGATTAGCGATTTTTCCTCTGGAAATCATAAAAAAATATGCAAGGTTTTAAGCATAAAGATACTAAATCCTGTATTATTTTCAAAACATTTTTCTCATTATTTTATTGATAATCAGTATGATAAACTGATTCTAAGGGTCGACTAATTACGGTTGCAGATCAATAACTATAACGTTAAATTCTCAATACTGAAGCCTAACTGATATTCCAATAAATAAATCTCCAATTCAGGATCGATATCGATCTCTTTTAATATTAATTTAGTATTCCTTGTGTCTGTATAAGAATCAATAGCTGTTGGAATTTCTAAGCCAGTAATCTCTTCTATGAGAGATATATTAACTTGATAAGTTTCCGCATCTTTAAATTGCATAAAAAGTTGATCTTCTGATTCTAATTCTTCTATAATATGATTTTCTTGAAGCAATTTATTTTGGCTCATCATAAATCCAACCCGGTAAAGATTCCCATCTTCTTTTTGGAAAATAACAACTTTCCAAAACAGAGAAGGGATTCGTATTTGTTTACCATTTATAGGTGTTACAAAATATGGATTTGAACTTGATAAAACTGGACCTGTAAAAACACAAATACGTAGTTCATTTCGCGTTGTTTCAGTATGGAGTATGTAATCCTCTAAACTTCGCCATATATCTCTATTTAAATCTTTATGTTGTGGAGCCGCATTCGTATAATAAAATGTTGAGTTAGCAGCATTTAACGCTATCCCAGGTGTTTCTCCCCATTGTACGTCTTCCCGTTTAGTCATATGACCTTTGTCAAAATCACTTTTGGGGGCACTGTAGAGCTCTTTACCCAATTGAAACTCTTTGGATAACCTTTTGTCTTTTCGCCAATTATCCTTTCTTGGAACTTTCTTAAATTGAATTCCATCAACATTTGTTGCTGTATAGAATGGAAACTTGTGAGATGCAGATTGCTGTAAACTGTAATTAATATATTTTATCACATCATTCCCCTCATCGTCAAATGCTAGATCAGCTGATTGTTCCTGGCTGAGCTTGGGTAAAGGTACTGTTTGGTTTGAAATGAATTTTTCATCATACCCCTGAAATAGCTTTTCACTTATCATAAATTCAGTTTTTATAATTGTATTTTACAAATTGAATAATTTTATTAATGAAAATACCTTCATTACGTGATTTGATTCCTTCAGGGAATACTGGCTCTCCCGGTTTATTCCCACCACCACTATGATGTAATGCCACCACTTCCCAATCAGAATTAAAAACAGGTGATCCTGAGGACCCTTTTAATGTATCGGTAAGATACTGAACAACTCTTTCACTAGTATTTGTTACGATGTTATGGTAAAGCGAAATTTGCTTCATTTCTCCTCCCGGATGTTGAATAATATTTACGAAATCGTTCTGTGCTATTTCAATTTCTTTCAGTTCAATATAACCGTATGATTCCAATTCATTGTGGTCATCTATAAGATTAAAAATAGTTGTATCATATTCATTCACAGGAGAACAATACCAAGCCCGATTTTCGTCAATCCTGAAACTCTTGGATGCAATACTATTGCCATCTATATCCAATTCATAGTCAAAAATCACCTTTGTTTTATCAATATCCTTACGGTCATTGATAACATGGTAATTTGTTATAAAGAATAAATCATTAATCCCTTTTACCTTAAACAAAAAGCCCGTACCAACATTAACCCGATTACTGCCAGTCTTAATTTCTACTTTCCCAACAGCCTTACTTTTTTGAACGCCCCTTGCTAAAAAGTTAACAGGAAGTAAAGTACTACGCCCCATTGTCAAAACTTCTAGTGTTTCTTCTGAAACATCTTGCCACTTGGAAATTTTATCAATGTCCGGGCTTAAAGAATAGTCAATTTCTTTTGTAGCTAAAGCTGATTTCAAAAATGGATTATCAGGATACGTATTTAGTACAGACTTTACCAACTCATCTACCTTGCTATTCTTATCAGCTTCGCTTAGAACATTACTCCAAACGTCCATAGCGTTACCACTTTCATTTATATGTTGTGGTTTCAGCCCTGCTGCTTTTATATATTTTGTGATTCCATCCTTGTTAGGAACCAAGTCACTTAAAACATCATTTAATTGCGTAAGTTTTTTTGTCCAAGCCATTTTATATAAATATTTGTGGATAATCTACTGTAACTCTATCAACAAGGTTTTCAACCATTTCTTTTTTGATACACAAATCAATAAGTTGGAAGGACATATTGACCGCCGAATCATCCACCAATAGAGAAACATTCACGCCAATATTTTTTGCCAAAGTTCTAATTGATACACTGGATTGATAACATTGCGGAAGCATTATCATTAACTGTTCTACCGTGTGTTCATTAAAATATACTCCACGAATTCTCTCATATAGTAAATCAAGTTTGGCCTTTTCAGACGCTTGCGTTAATTCTGTTGGAGATAAGTAACGAGATGGAAAAATTGGATTCACTATATTGGGATTTAAAAGGTATTCACCGTTTCGTCCATCTTTCTTTGCATATTCTTTAAAGAAACGTTCAATTTCGGCGTCAACATTTTTTACTTTGCTGTCTGCTGTCACATACACAAAGTCATAAAAAAGACTATCCTGATATTCGTATTCCATTAAAGAAAAAGGATGGTAAACAACGGGATAGTTTCTTGCTAATATTTGGATTTTATCAATAGAATCAATTACCAAATAGCCTCTGGGTATATCTTTGGTTGAAGCAAATTTTGATGCCCAGTGCATATCCATTGGTAACCATTTAGCACCTCTAATCATAACGCAATCTCCTTGCTTGATTTTGAAATGATCGTAAACTTCGGGGAAGCATAACAAAGGAATCCCAGTTGATGCATTGCAACCAGTACTAATTGATAATAATACTTTTCCTTCATCAGTCGGTGGTAATAATAATGTACCTACACCTCCCATCACTTTTTTAGATTTCCCTGGAGGATAAAACTCTATCCATTGCTTACTTTGGAAGGCAATATCTTCTTTCTTATGCTGCCTTATTTGTTCTGATGATGGGGTCCAATAAAGTCCCGGAATACGAGCAACCCAATTGGAAACTACAAAATTGTATAAGTCAATTTTTTGGTTCCAATATTTAGTGGGATCAGCAATTATGTTTCTCCAAAACTCTTCCTCATTAGAGAACCAAAAGTTTTCATCATTCGTAATATCCTCATTTAGAGAGTTTATCTCTTCAGCTAAAGCATAATTTTCTATTGTTTCAATGAGTTTTGTTCCTTTGTATAATTCTTTTAGGCTCATAATCGGTTATGTTTTTATGAAGTTTTTTCTTAAATCATATATTATTTTAAACTTCTGGTTATCTCCATATTGTTTTTTTACTTCTTTAAGTAAGTCGTTCATTGTTATTTCTTTGAAGTGCTCTTTGCGTAATTTGTAAAATACATCACTCCAAATTTCACTGGATGTTCCTTTTGCAAGTAACTCTGATTCTTTTCCTCCGGCTTTTTTCCAAATGGTTGTTAATGATGTTCCATTTGGGTACAGCTCAACGGTTAATTCTTCTGCACTTTGCCACCACTGATCTTCTGTAATATCAACAGAAGACAAAGTCCCTGCTAAGAGCAATAGTCCTTTAGTTATAAAGTCTAAAAGATGGTGACATTCTGCTAATGCATACTTCCAATTATTATGTTTAGAAGCTTTAGCGTTAATGGCATAAGCAGAGCTGGAAAAGCGTTTTCTTGCTATCAGTTTCCCTAATTGAGTTGCGTCAATAGCACTAATTTGTCCTGAAAAGTTATTTAGATAATCCCGAAGATTATAGTCACTTAGTTGAGGGAATTTTTCAAAGATCGGAATTACAGATTTGATATTATTTCTATTAAAATACAAGAAATCAGCGATACCCTTTCTACTTATATGATCTGACAAAACGGTATCGTTCGGTATCTCAATGGTTGAATTTTTACTGAGTTGTTCAAGTAAGGTAGCGGACGTTTTAACCAAAAAATTGTCTTTTATTGATACTGGCAGCTTTTCCCATAAATTAGCCCGTTTAGGATACGTAAGTAGATTTCCAAATTCTGAGCGGGAAATTTTATCAATAAGTCTTTCAGAAACCACATTGCCATCAATAAGATGGTCAAACAATTTATGTATTTCTTTTTCAGGCTCTTTTAATCCTGCTTCTACCTGACTTCCATTTTCAACAACCTCTGCCCAAATTAGCTGCCAATTGGCATTTAAGACATCCATTTTCTTCAGATGCTTAGGTGCATTATAGCAGATTTTACCGGCAATTTTAATCATTCGAGATTCACCAGTACCAATAGCATAATCAACAATTGAGTTATCATCATTTCCTGTTATTATCACCTCAATAGCTTCAAAATAATTTTCATCCTGATCAATTTTGAATAGTTCTGTTAGAGCATTGCCTAATTCAAATTGTCTATCCAATAGATGGGCGTATAACCTTAGCCAATTATTGCTAATCGAGAATTCTTGTAATTCTTCAATTAGTTCCTCTGAAATTTTCTTAGGTAATTTTTCAATAAAATAGCTTTCAGCATTTTTGGATTTGTCAATAAAAGATTTAATTATGGACAGAATTGTTGGTGATTCCATTAACCAAGCATAGACAGTAACAATCTTGGAAGCTTGAAGGGTTCCTAGGTAGGATTCAAGTTCTTGTGTTATTACTTTATCCCACCAATTCAGATTACTCTTTTTTGCCTGCTCAAAAAATGAGGTATAGCCAACTGATTTATTTTCAATTGAAAAAATACGTTTCTTCATCCAGCCTATTAACGCTGTTGATAAAGTTTTTTTTGAGTTCTTGAAGCTCTCCGTTTTGAAATGTCTTAATATATTCAGGTCAGAAAAGTTTGCGAATTCTGCTAATTGGACAATCTTATTTAATAATCGTTGCTTAAAATCTGTCCCTTGTTTGTCCGAAGGAGCGTATTCTGCTACAATATGTGAAAGGGTATTTAGCTTTTTAAGGTCTTTTACACTGTCTACTTGTTCAAAAGTATCAATACCTTTCGCTATTAAGGCAATATCTTCTCGTGAAAGAGACTTTGATTCAATCGTTTTCTCGAAACTACTGATACGTTGTTGAACGGACGCATCACCAATTAACAATTGCTCTATTAACTCAGTAGGTTCATAATTGTCGTTCTTTCCGATAATAAAGAAGTCCGATTTGACAAACTTGCTTTGAACGCTTTCAGGTACAGCAATTAGGCTTATGTGGTTAGTTCCTTTATGGTCATTATTGAATGCAATACCAAACTGAAAATTTTGTCGCTCAATAACGGTTAGACGTTTCCACAGCTCTATAACCGCTGTGTCGAAGCCTTCCTGCCCAATCCAGATTAACGTATTCTTATAGCTGTTTATATTAATATAGCCATGAATGAGTTTGTTGAATTTCCTCCGAATCGCATCCGGTATACTGACGGCATCGCTTGAGGACATTTCTATTGAAATCGGTTCCAGAAGTGTATTCTTATTTATTTCTTGGGGTAATAGACTTATAATCTGTTCTATATTATCTATTCCTACTATTTCTTTTTTCGGTATTAACAGTAAATGTGTAAATTTTCTTCCCGGTCTTACTCCAACAGATTTATCCTCAAAGGTTTTCATTATTAGAAAATAGTCTCCTTCCGAAAACCCACGAATAGCTGGATTCCAGCTAATGCCACTTGTTTGGTCCTGTAAATCTGTTTTAAAAGCAATACTCTTCGCTAGATTAACATCCGACAAAGTAGTCTTTATTAGACCCCATCCTTTATTACTTACTTCTCCGCAAATGGACTGATGTATTGTTACTTTCACAATAATGCCTGTTCTATTAATTCTGTAATGTCGTTTGTTTGAGTGCCATCAGGCAATACTAAATATCCAAATTCTTCAGGTCCTTCAATCTGATATTTTTCTTTGTTCTCCAGTGTAGTCAGAGAAAACCCTTGAGCAGAAAGACCTATTATGTTCAAATAATTTTTATCCCAATTAGATTCTACAAAGTTTAATAAGAGTGGTAACTTAGATTTTAGTACGTCATAAGGTTTTTCTACTGTGTTCATTTCATCCCAACAGGTTAAGACAATAGTCAGCTTCGGCTTACCATTTAACCTATGATAGTCTGTTCCTTTAGCATGTAAAAGGATTTGTAATAATTCGATAAAAAAGCTTTGATCTGATATTTTATACTCGGTTTCAGACAATAGCTCTTTAGAGCTTTTTTGATGTTGTTCAGAATAGGTAACATCACTGATATCTAAAGGCTTGTTTACATTATTTAATCTGATAAACAAAATCCAGCTATCACTCTCCTGTATAGAAGTTGTCCATTCCTTATTTAACTCCCGATTTTCAACAATATTTAAAACCTGTTCTCCTCCATATTCGGGACATTTTAAATCAACTTGCTTTTCAGCTACCTGAATTGGCAAATAAAACTTTACACTTTTTTCAGATGGAGTTGTTTGAGGCTCTTCTCCTGATGCTAGAGCTTCTCTTACTCCAGAAATAGGAGACAAATCATCTACTGATTTATAAAGTTTCAGCTTACTCTTGTTTTTTAGCAATTTTGAATAAAATTGCGAAAGGAATACCGTCTTGGATGAATGAGGTTTCCCAATAAGTAATATAGATGTACCCATTTATATGCTTTTATAATTTAAGAAAATATCATTTCCGGTATTATCATTCTCAATCGGAATCTCCGACTTTTGCAAACTAAACACTTCGGAAAGTAACCAATCCAATACAGCTATATTGTTTTCATGAACTAATACATCAGGATCATCTGAGGAAAAATTACTGATGTCTATCTCTTCGTAGTTATCAAAAAGTTCTTTCAGCTCTCCTTGTAGCTTTTCCCGAATTGTTGGGTGTACGTCCTCTTTCTTATCACTTTTCGACCAAACTGCAATTACCGGTCTATCTCCTAAATTGTGTTTTAGCATTTGTGCCATATCTACGATATCCGTTTTTGCCTGAGCCTTCCTATTGATTAAATCTTCACAATCAATAAAGAGAATAAACGCATTTGAATGTTCATAAACCCACCTTGCATTTTCTGCATTTGTATCATTTCTGTTTTTTGACCAAATAGAAAAAACTTCTCCCGCAGCATCTGATATAAAAATATCTTTTAATTTTTTCGACTGATTTCGTAGTGCCAAATGCAATAAGCGGATGTATTGAGCAGGAGTAGGATCGGGGAATGTGACACCTTCCTGTTGAATCCTTAATTTTTGATATAATTCATCCCAAGTATTTATTGTTTTCGTGCCACAAAAGTCAAATTCTCTAAGTTTTACACCTCTAAGGAGTAATGTAAAAAGCATAGCGAGATATGTTGTTTTACCAGCATCAGCTTTTCCTATTACACCGATGATTACAGGTGTATTTCTATAGGTCACTTTAGGTAGTTCCTCTATAGCAAAAGCATCTCCTGTCCACGGCAAGTCGGATTTTTTCTCTTTTTTTGGAACAGGTTTGGTTTTGGATTGCGGGGCATTTGACTTCATCCAAAATTCGCAATCAATATATTTTTCTTTTCCTTCATGACAACTGATCGGCGCAGCACATTCAGGATTTGAACACTTTCCTGTCATACTACTTTGTGTTTAGGATTTTTATTAATTGAATGTCATGGAACAACCAAGTTGTCACTTCACTTGAAGATAGTTTTATATTGAGTGGTATACCTACAAGCTCTTCAAATTGAGTTAATTTATTTTTGCTCCATATCAAACTGTTGATGAAGTTCAGCAATGTTGATTTGCCAGCTAATACTTCCTCATCTGGAAATATAGGCTTCAATTTCTCCTTATGATCTTGAACCGTTTTTAGAAGGTCTTCAAGAGTTAGTACTTCCTCTGTGCTTCCTTTTAGTCCTCTATAAGTTTCTTTCAGAAAATAATCAACACTTTTCGGATAAATCGTAGGAATAAAGGATGAGTAATCATAAGCCAAGACTATTCCCAAGATATTTTTATCCAGCTCATCATAACTTTTATCTATAGAAGATGAGTATCCTGCCTCTTTCCACCACAATAGTTCTGATCTTAACTGTAATGATTTACTTCTATTTGAAACTTCCGTTTGTACTTGTTCTAATGCTTTAATTAAACTACTTTGAATTGTATTTTTATTCTCATTTACAACCATAACAATGGCTTTCAAAGATGGGTCAATAGCATTTTTAATCCCTTTGGTCGCCCTTGGTGCAAATTGATGACTCCAACTTTGTCCTGAATTTGGCCAAACTGAATTTGGAGAATCGAAATTTGCAACTCCATCAGAATTTGATGGACCAGAAGCATCTTCTAAATACTTTTTCAAATTATCATCGTTGATCAAATACTTCGTTATGTCCTTTAACTCAATTTCAATTTTTGATAGTGTATTATTATTTGATAACGCCCACTCTTTATTAGCTTTTTGATTAATATCATTACCCAATTTTGTAAGAAATTCCAATATGATTTCTTTTTCTTTCCCAATCAGTTTATGATACTGCACAATGTTTCTGCTCGCAAACCAAATAAGTAGCGATTGGTTAACATCATCGCTTATGCTACTTAAAGCTTCCAATATAACCGCCCTAATATATGTTAGAGGCGTGTCTTTCGCATTGGTAGCAAAAGTGCTCCAATTCTTTATTATAATCTCCTTGACTTCCGCTATGTCAGCATTGTTAACCGATATATCAGGATCGATTGCCGATAGTGTATGTGAAACTATTTTAGTTTTACTTTTCGCCAATTTTTTAGCGATATCGTCTGCAGACTTTTTTAGTTTTTTGAAATCTCCATCATCTGTTAATGAAAGGAGATTAGCATTTAAGTAGTTTTGTAACATAACTTATCTTTTTAATTATTCAAACAGAATTAACATATTTAATACAACAATCATCATATCTAGAAAAAATTCTAGCTGCAGTTTTTATATCAATCACCTATACTCTAAGGGATTGAAGCATTAGTTGTTTTTTAATTTCCGCTCTGCAATTTTCAAACTCTTCAATTCCTTTTTTACTTCTCTTATCATCTCTTAAGGTGTGATGAAAATGCATGGCAGTAATTTTTGCTTAGTTAAAGGTAGTTTTTAATTTTCAAAAATTGATTTTAAATTATAGTAATTAATAGGATTATTGGCGCTGCCTTATGCTCGACATGCTATATCTCTGCTTCGCTGACTTGCAATTACAGTTTGGGGCACTAATTGATTAAGAATTATGAATTTCAATTACCTTTTTGAATCCCATATTGGCGGTATTTTGATCGTATATATGTAGCGGCATGTCAGCTTTAGGCATCCATGTTCTACCAAATTCTATGGCAGTTGCAACAGGAATTGCAGGGAAAATGTGTAACGGAACTAAACCTTGCTCTTTTTTTATTTTATCCATTAACAACTTCAATGATTTGCTGAAATCATCTAAATGTACCTGATTCTTCAGGAAATCGTTGAAGGGTAGTTTAATAGTCAAAGTATAGATCGTGGCATCATTTCCCAGAATATCATATATACGATCATTTGTGATAGTCGCGCTCAATGATAAGTTTAAAGCTACATTTAACCCTGTACCAGCCTTTTGCTGTATCAAATAAACAATTTGATCCGGGGCATCAGACAAACGCCAAGATTTCGGATTTCGCACTGGTTGATGTACCCTTACATGTTGGATATCGTTGAGTAATATGCCAAGTTTTATTAATAGTGGTATAGGCGCCAGGGCAAATAAGGACAAATGCGTAATCTCTTGCTTCTTTATTCGTTCTTTCAATTTTTCATTAAAGTGTTTATCCAATACATCCAACTCTGTTTGCCAAAAAGCAGCATCCTTATCGCGTTGTGGACTATTGGTTAAACTCAGGTCAATAACTCGATCGTCTGCAGGATAGTGAGTAGGTAAGAGATAATCACGTAGATTTTCATAGGTCAATACAGGGGAATTGTTTCCAATGTTTGCCTTATAAATAACCATGTGGCTATGCATACTGGGAGCCATTGCGGTGAGACGGGCAATACGATTTTCATGATCCTGCTTCATTTTCATTAATCTGCTTTCCGGATGACCGGCCACATCAATCATGTCTATTAACCGATGGTGAGTATCACAAAGTAGCATTAGGTTGCTAATATTATCTCCCAATAGGTGGGAGCGGGTAACGCAACCTCTGGGGCCATTAACTACGTCGGCAACTATGTGAGCGATATAGGCAGAGTTGAAGTTACGCTTTGTTATGATATCCTGAGACAAATTCTTATTGCAACCCTCGTACTGGCAATTTCCGCCAGCCTTTACCCAGAGTAGGTATTTGGTTTTATCTGATATAGATGAAATGCTCATATTTTTTAATCTTGTTTTTTGGTTTGTACTGATTTTTCAATTTTCATTTTATTGGTTGGCGGGTGGACTCCTCCCCCATACCAGTCCCCAGAGCTAAGCCAAAACTCATAATGGTAAAGCCATTCATATATCCAGGGCACAACTGTTTTTGCCAGCGGCATTGAAGGATTCCACTCTTGTCCGTCTGGATAATACAGACAGAGTTGTTGCTTTTCTGTATTATACACATGCGGAAGTTTTGTTTTGCCATTAGCAAGTGCTAATGGAGTTAGAACACATGCCTGTGGGCTTTTGCCCCGGATATAGTCTAGACGCACTTCATAAGTATTGCTTAGCGGTGAGGGGGTGATTTGGAACCGCCAGCAAAGTATTTGGTCATGGCTTGTGACTACTTTGCTTCCTGGATAGGTGGCCTTAAGTAATCCGGCCTGATTAGCAATCATCAAATCTTTATTCTTCGGTGCCATAGAAATGATGAGGTTTGACAATTATGCTACCAACAGCAGTTAATCCCACCGTTGCATTAATTTTACTATTTCCTTCTTCTCTTCTTCGCCTGTCCTTTTCAGCTATAGTGCTGAATGTTTTGGTTACTAATTGTCTGCCAAAGGACTTTTGCAGAGATTCAGAGATATTATTCAATCCTGACTTTCCTAATGCATCAGTCACGTCCATTTGTACTTGCCGCAACCATTTTTCAAAGTTGGCATGGCGTCTGGGATGCTCTTCCCACTTATCAGCAAAATTTTCTTCGTCATTAATAGGATTAGCTACCCACTTTACTTCCTTTCGGTGTATCGGGGAATAGCGATCCTCTATCAAATCCGGCATGGCGGTCACAACATTGGCAAGCGCTTCTAAAATATTGGATTCCTTTTGATAGGCTTCTGCGGCAAGAGTAGTAATAATTATGGAAATGGGTTTGTCCGGATCGCCTTCAAACATCATATCCCTATGACGTTTGAGTATTTGCACTACGCGCTGTAGAGGAAGCCTATCCTGACTGTATTCGGGTATCGGCTGAATGGACTCATTGAAGCTCTTAGTAAAACTCAACGAAGCACGGTTAAAGAACCACCGTCCGTAACCAAAGGGGTTACTTTTTAACCAATTCAAATGATTGGTTTCCCTTTTGTAATCGACCGTTTCGCGATCTGTTATACGAAGCGCCAAGTCTTCTATCTCTGATGACTCACTTGCGGAAAATGCCTTTTCCAGTAAAATTCGATAACCACTATCTACAATACAAGGCAAAATATCCATATGATAATTTGCTTGCTCAGAATATTCCAATGTCCAGCAGCGGCGGCCTTCCGGTTCCTTAATCATTGAGGCATACGTACCATGAGAACGTAATTGTTCACCTACCTTTTGTTTCAAGTCATATTGTGTCCATTTTTCTTCTTTGCCTACCAACTGGCAGACCAGATCAATGTCCAGATCGTCATCCTCATGTATTGGCTGGATCATGGTGCCCAGCATAAAAGAACCTTGCGGTAATATCTCAGGATCATACTTTCCGATGAGTGAATCGTGTTTAGCTAAATGCTGTCCTACTGCCTGATAGCTTTTAACTGTGGCATCATACTGGGTCTGGGTAATATCCAAGTTATTACCCATTTCCTCCAGTATTTCGTTAAATTGTTCTTTTTGTAAACTTGTTAGCATTGCTTTTAATTTTTAATTTTTTTCAATAATTGTTAATTGATTAGCGAGTCGAAAGCATCGTTTATTTTTATCAATGACTTATCCATATGCCTCAGAAATGAGGGTTTAACTTTTGGACAAAATTGTGTTGGGCCACTTTTTTTGGTTCTTAAAAGAAGAAGGGATATACAAAAAGCAACTTAGGTAATTTTGTGTTTCTATAAGTGAAACAATCTCATTTCGATCGTTTTCTGAGAGTTGAATTTAACTTGCCGGATAAGGTTCAAGATTTCGTATTGAATTCTTGAGTTTTACTTTTATCACACCACGTTTTTCTTCGGTGCTGTTTTATTTATAATCCTTTCCTTATCCTTTCTACCTCCTTTTTTAATTCATCAATAGTCTCTCCAAGCTCTTTTCCAGCCTTCAGATATTCGGAAGGATAATCCTCTTTTAGCTCTAACATCAATAAATAATATACTGGGCGCATCATAACCTTGTAGTCAAACCTCTCTTTATTTTCAAACAGCTCCAATAAGGATCTATATTTTTTCTTAGCAAGGAGCAGAAGAAAATATTCTACCACTTCCGACAGGACTCTATTGGTGTAATCATTTTCATCAAACTGGTCGCTATCCAGATCTATTAATTCTCCGGTATGCTGATCAAGGATTGCCAAACTAGCATCCAGTTGGTCATTCCAGAGAAGCATCTTCGCATAAAGTAGTTCATGTACTAATGCATTTATTCCTGTTTCGTCCCTGTGCTCATCCATTAATGCCAACACAAATTCCTTCTTATCATTACGCTGGGCTTTATATATGCTTTGTATCCAGCATCCAAGAACAGTAAAATCACCTAGCTCAATTGCTTTGGCAAACATTTCATCTGATTTACCAAACTCTTTGAGGTTATAATATAAATGACCGAGTTGATGGGCGGCTTGAGCACTATTTTTATCCACTGCGTATTGATAAAGTGAGATGGCCCTTTCTATATCACCTTGCTTAATGGAAACTCTGGCGAGGCCAATATATCCTTTGACACTGCCCTTTTCAACTGTGATTTCAAACTGTTCTTCTGCCTTTTTGAAATTTGGGCGTTTCTGTGCCAAATAATATTTTCCCAATAAATAATTACTGTCCTCTTCCTTTTCGGAGACGGCATTTAGAAGTGCCGCTTTAGCTTCTTTCTTTTTCCCCAACTTTTTTAGTACATTATACTGTACGATATTGGCACCTTTAATTTTTGAGCTTACAGCATCACTGAGATAACTTTCCGCTTCATCATATTCGCCCATTCTGATATATATTTCAGGTATAGCTTGAATGGACTTTTTAAAGTTTTTAGCTGCAGCAATTTTGTGATATTCTAACGCTCTTTCATAATCTTTTTCGTGGTAAGCTATCTCACCTAGTCTGCTAGCCGCATATGGGTGCGGCTGAGATAGCTGAAGGCATTCCTCATAAATCTTAACGGCCTTGGCAATGTCCTTAAAATATGCCTCATAGATAAAGCCAAGTGTAATAGCGATGTAAGGGTTATTATAATCGAGTGCCCTTGCAGCATTAATGGATTCCAGAGCTTTTTCCTTTTCATTAACTGAAAGGTAAATTGATGTTGCAACCATAAAGTAGTCAAGATTACGGTCCTGAAGTTTTTCAAGCAACAAAATAGCTTTTTGAAGTTCCCCCTTTTTTGCAAGCTCCTTGATACCCTTCAGTGCACTGGCCTCATTTAATTTACTTTTCAACAGCCTACCGGGCAATACAGAATCGCTTGTTTTTAAAATTTCCTCTTTAATCGAGGCTGGAATGTTTTCACATGATAAAAATGTATTACCCATATCGATGGCAGCGGACTCATCATAATTCCCGTCCTTAAGATTGTCCATATAGTTTTTTGCCTTTTTGGTTAACTCACTTTCATCACACCAGGCATCAAAGAATCTTACTAGCCAAATTACATTTGCCTGATCATGCTTTCTGCCGAACCGCATCAGGTACCAAATGTTCATAAACCTTTCGCGTATGCGATACAGGTGGTTCTTGGTTGTCGTCAGAATTTTTTCTACAATCTGGTTTTTTTCCAGATAAGCTAATATCGTAGACACATTCTTGCTTTCCAATCTCGTCTTCTTAACAACATCTTTAACTGAAATTGCATCCCACTTACGTGCGATAGCATCGACTACCTTTTGCTGCTGTGTTGAAAGTTGATCAAGCTCGGATTTATAAAGTAAAGAAAGATTATCGATCAAAAGGTAAAGATCTTTAATTGCCTTACCGTTCTCATTATCAAGAAAAATCTGAAATAAATATGAAATAGTCCTGGGGACACCACCAGTAAGCCTTCTTAGGGATTCTACCCTGCCGGGATAAGATGCGATGACATTCTTTATCTGCCTTAATTCCCCATATTGTTTACCAATTGCAATCAACAATTTCTCACATTCTTCCTGCGAAAGGCCATCTAATTGAATTATGCGAAACAATTCAAAAATTGGACTGCCAAAATCGATATTGCCATCGTTGTAAGTGGTAGATGATCCAATAATTCGAATGGGAATTCTGGCATCGGAAAACACTGCTGTAAATCTCTTTTTTTCGTCAGCGTCCAGCTTCCTTAGGAAGAAGTTTATGTTTTCGATGAAGACCAAAGCAACCTTTTGCTGTTGTTTTAGATAATCTACGATGCATTCTAGTGATTTACTTTCAAAATCAGCTTCGTTTTCTATAAGAAATTCAATTTTTCTGGAAAGGTCATTTGCGGCAAATTCGTCCTCAACTACGATAGCAATTGCTTCCCAAAGGTTGGTGAGATCAGATAAATTATATTGTTCCTCACTAAAAATAATGGGCAGATATTTTTTGGATAGTGATTTATCATCTTCAATGGCATATTTGGTTCTATGCAGCAGTGTGGTTTTACCTGCACCCCGTTGTCCAACGACAATCATATTCTGGAGATCCGCTTCTCTTTTTGCTCCCACCAAGTATTTCATAATATCATCAAACTCTGAAATGCGTACGACGAAGCCGTCTACTATTGCAGTTTTCGATTTAATGCCCGTATTATTTCGAAAAAAAATATCTTGATTCTCCATTTCCTGTATTTGACGATTAAAAATTCGTCACAAAGATAAGTTGAGTTATGTGTTATTCCAAAATAATGACGAAAATAATTTCGTTAAAAAACAATAAGTGATTAAATGATTTATAATCAGATAATTATATGGGGGTAAATTTTAATTTGGTTTACTATATCACAGGTTCGCAAGCAAAAATCATTTTCTGCAATCCAATCATGCAATTTTTAAGAAGGAAAAGTAGCATGTGTGAAGCAACGGATTTACAACATTGCGGTTGGTACAGAAAGAACAAGGCTTGTTAAAAAGCAGGTTGCCTCCTCTTTGCTGAATGAGCAAATAGATTCCATACAGAAATATTTAACCCAGTACTACCCATTTACTTGTCTGATTATGCCCCCAGCGCTTTTAGCTTTGTGAAAAAACAAAGCATAAATGATGAATGAAGCTGTCAGTGGATTCCTGGAGGCATCGGGGTTGACATCCGAATCTTTAAAAACCGAAATATTGGCCAAGTGCGGCCTAAATCTCCCCAATTTTGACATTGTCCACAAAATGGATTTCGGCGAGGAACAGATGTTGTTCCGCATATTTATAGCAAAAGATGCTGAAAGCAGCAAATATAAGCCGGAAAAGATCAAAGCCATCCACAGGTCGGCAATTGATATCGAACCCGACAAAGACCTCGGCATGGATATCCCCGCTTTGGAAGACCAAATGAGAGCCATTGATTGGAATAACTATTTTTCCCAAAATAATCAAAACCTCCCCAAAAAAGTACAAAAAGAGATCAATAACATCCTATTGCAACTTTGGGTTTTGGACGGGGCAAAAAACAAAAAAGATAACATAAGTATTAATAAGTTGCTGCAATATAAATACTGGCCGCACACTGTTACGGAAAAGACCAGGGAAGATTTCAAATATCTATATGAGCATGAACGGACCTATTACCTTTCAAACAATAAGGGCTTTAATGCCTATAACGCTTATTATTCGATGTCGAGGTTGCTGGAAGATTTCCTTGAAAAGCTGTCGGACCTAAAGATGGAACCCTACCTGAGAGAGGGCCTGGAGGGGGGAATCATAAAACACCTGTCAATGGGCGAAGAAAATTTTATTCTATCCTTCTACCATAACGAACCAGCCGGCCATCTTGATTTTGAGCTCCCCGTTTCGAAAGCCGGCAAGGAACTCCTTCCGGGCAGATACAAAATCGCATTCACGCCTTATCCCCAAATAGGGCACGGCGTATTCAACGGCATAGACACAAAGGAACTGGATGCCAAGATGGGGAGGATAGACTGGCATAACGACCATGAACTGTTCATCTTTCATGACGAAGAAACCCCTAGCCTTACTTCACAAGCCGATTTGGTTCAAGCCCAAATCTTCGAATTATGCAAGGATCCTGTCGCCAGTGGCATTGCGGACCAACTCATGGTAAAATATTGGGCGGACGCGACATTTTTCAGTGACCTCATGCCCCAAACGGCATGGGGTTATTTTGACGGGCTGCCCAAAATAGAAAGGGAATTCGACGCCACGGTCGAAATGCCAGTTGCCGTCAATTTAATGCAAGGAAGGGCCGCACAGGCAAAATACATCAGTACCGAATACGGCTATTCGGATCAATGGATGAGGCTCAACCTGGAAGAGAAAGATGGCGGATACCCAATCATACTGACGAAAAAGTTTTCGGAAGAAGAAGTGGAAAGGCAAATGAAACTGATCCCCATTGACGATGTGCGGTTTTACGCCATCAAAAAAGACCTGCTGAAAGGCGGCATACAAAAGGCAAGGACGAGTATCCCCTCGACCGTACTCTTAAAAGCGGATCCCGAGCATAAGGGCATCGAGATCTATACCCCGGAAATGCAGCGAATACACACCAACCTGTTTTTGGACGCCGGTTGGAAGGCACCCATGGAAACGAGAACCGCAAGGGTATCCAAGCCTAAAATGCAACGCATCCCGCCTTCCGACAAGAACGGCAAAGGGCATAAAAGGTAAGGGTTTCATGCCAACTCCAATCTTTACAATTAGGTTATAGGTACAGAATCACCCCAAGCCGCCTGCTTATGTGAAAACCGAAACCTTCATCCCCCTACTTTTTTTCAATTGCCAAAACACAGTAGTACATGATTATTTTGCCGTAAGGGGATTGCCCATTCATCCAATATTGTCCAAAATACAAAGGCGATGGATACAAAAATGAACGAGTTGGTTGCCTAACTTGCCCAACTGAGTTTTACAAACGAAATCTTTGCAACCTGGCCGGGCAAGATGATGGGACCATTCCCCCGGTCCTTCATCATTCACTACAAGGACATATGCGGCAAAATTGAGGTGGGGCATAAATTATATTTTGAACGGGATTACCAGTTCAAGGCTTACCGATTACGGAAGTTAGGCGCGCTGCGTCACTTGGCTAACATGGAGAAACTGACCATAAACGGTATTTTCGTACCGAAACTGGACAAAAGGATGCAATCCATTGATTGGGAAGCTCATTTAAGGCATGGCATTCAATCGCACGAACGGAGTTCCTTCGTGGACTTGTATAGACGATCTCCAGAAGTTGGCCGGAATCCGGGCGGCATTTCCATATCAACCATCATGCAATACAAATACTGCCCACCTGAAAGTACAGGCCTTTATTCTAAACACTAAAGTGGCAGATGGTCACAAATAACATTAATTTTAATTGTAATGTCTTTTTTTTAACCAAAGACTTGCCCTTACCAATAGTATCAAAACAGGCACTTCGACCAATGGTCCTATATAGGTTCCAAAACATCACATGCCGCCTGCTTATAGGATTGGCTGAAACCAATACTCCTCTTGCCTTTTTTCAAAGCCAAAACCAGGTAGTACGTGATTACTTGTCACTAAAGAATCGCCCGCCCCTCCAATTTTGTCGTAAAATACAAAAGCGATGGATACCAAACAGGATGAACTGATCGGCTACCTCGGCCGATTGGGTTTCACAAAAGAAACCTTTAAAAATGAATTGGGCAAAAAGATTAAATCAGCCACCCAGTACTTCACCATCCAGTACTACGACATACGCGGCAAGTCGGAAATGTGGTACAAACTGCATTTTGAACTGGATTACCAGTTCAGGGCATACCGGCTGCAGAAATTCGACGCGGTGCTGCGTCCGATGGTCAACATGGATGGCCTCACCATAAACGGCATTTCCGTGCCGGAACTGGACAAAAGAATGCAGGCCATTGATTGGGAGGCCTATTTCAGGCACGATGAAAAACTGCCGCAACAGACCGGGGCGGCGGAGGTTATAATAAATACCCTGCGGGGCATGGCCGGGGCGATGGATCCGGATGGCGTGTCCATAGTGCCGCTCCTGCAATACAAATACTGGCCCCCTGAGATTGTCAAGCTCTATAATAAGGGCAGCTTTCCGGAGGAATTCACTGTGCACAGGACATTCTCGCCGTACCCTTGCGGCATGTGCAACACCACCCTTGCCTTCCATATCCTCAACGGCAATCACGAAAAACTGTTTGATGCACTGCTGACGCCCCAATTTGATCAGGTGGTACCGGAAGAATTCTATGTCCAGGCGGAAAACATCCTTTCCGAAGAACCCGTATAATGGTCGTATCGCAGCCGGCAGCCGTTTTCAGTACAAGTTGATAGATTCCCGCTTCCAGCCCCGAAATGGAATCCCCATAATTATTGGTTGTTTGACGGATAACTTCATTGTTCAAGCCATGCCAGGTATATTGTATTGGATGAGGATCATTATCTGTGAAATTGGCAATAACCTTCCCCATGTGCATACCCGGGCAGTTTTGGTGGGCTATTTGTATAGCAGGTAATTGGTTGTCTATGATTACTTCAAATGTGTCCGTTGTTACGGTGCAATCCTTAAAATAACGCACCCAATGAGTGCCGCTTTGAAATACGGTGCGGGTTTTGTCCGTCGTTCCATTATCCCATAAATAACAACTGACAGTGGTGTCAGAGAAAAGTATTAAGCTATCCTTAAAACAAGCAACAATTTGTTCAACCTTTCCTGATAAGGTATCAGGTGGGGGCGGCGCGGTTATGATATTTTGTTGTAGGTTTGACCTTGCCAATCCATTTTGGTAAAAACCTCTTTCGTATGTGTTGAATGATCCATTTACCATAATGGCATTCAATTGCGGCCCACACTGCAATCCCGAAAGGTTAGGCTGTGAAAGCATATGGAATGCTGCTCCTGGATTAAAACCAGCCGGTACATATGCGGGATAAAGACAGGTATAACTACCGTTATCAATATATAGTACTCCGTCAGGTCCACACTTCATTTCTCCTAAAGGGTTTTGAACAATTGCACTACACAACATATCAATCGAAGGGAAATAAGATGGTAGATTAGTAATAATTATGGCTTTCGATGCTGTAATGGCCGGAAGTGACAGTAGTCCAATGTCGTATTGGAATAATCTTCCTGGTTGGGTAAACCCATTAATGAATTGATTAAAAGTTGCGTAAAGTTTACTCCCATCAGGGGAAAAACAAATATCCCGGAAAAAGCTATGATTATCTACTGATTGCTGGGTCGAAAAGCTATTCCCTGTAGTATCAATTACCCGGGCATTCTTCAATTTTCCACTGCATTTTTCAAAATCATACATTTCAATCCCCTTCCATGTACATACAGCCATACGGGTGCCATCCGCAGAGATTTTCATCCGACAGGGCACATAATAGCCGTAATCGACAAGTGAAAAATTACCAACAGTCGATATAACAGCACTGGTGTCAATGCCACTTTCCGTGACATGGAAACTCATGTATTCGTTGTTTATCCTCGAACGGGTCACTATCGTGGATTTTGTGTGATCCCGCTTAATTGAATTTCATTTGCTGGTATAGGGAATATATATCTTAGGTCGTTTGGAGGTAAGGTGTATTTGACCCCCTCTATGATATGGGTAATAGTAGTTTGAAATTTAGGATCGAGGTTTAATCTTCTCAAATCTTCCCATCTTACATTTCCGGTTACAGGCAATTCCTTTCGCCTTTCCGTTAAAATTATTTTCAACGCTTCTTCAGCATTAGACGCTGTTAAAGGAATAAATTTTCCGCTTAAGTATCTTTTTTGAAGTAACTCATTGAGGTCCGACATTGCCTCCTTAAATTTATTTTCTCTTGCATAACTTTCCGCCCTGATCAGGTAAAGCTCATTCGTCGCCAATCCGCTAAACACAATGGATTGTCCGGTGTAACTACCCTTGAATGTAATGCCATTGTCCAAAACTTTGTAAAAAATCGACTTTCGCAAATCATTATCTGCATAACTTTTAAAAAGAGCGGAATCAATATTTACAATGTCATAGCCGGCTATGGGAGATTGGCGGCTGCCGTAAAATAATATTTCAGGGTTTTTTAATCCGTATGAAGGGAAAGGAAATGTGGTCGTTTCGGAAATAAATGTTTTATCGTTAAAGTCCATTAATATTGCGCCACCTGATATCGCCTTATCAGCATTTATTCCTGCTTTCTCATAGTCACCCATAAATAGATAAATTTTTGCAAGTAAACAATAAGCGGCAAGGCGTGAAGGCCTGTAATTATTTAGCTGAAGAAAATCCAATAGTTCAGACGCTGATTCCGCATCACTTACCATTTGTTTATAAACCTCCGCTATCCATGCTGCGTGCAGGCAACCGGAACATGGAAAAAAAATTATACCCCAACCGCTGGGAACGCTATGCCCGCAGGCTCGTAAGGTTCACAGGCCGCGCCGCCGGAAATATCCGGGACGGGATCACCAACAGCCGGCAACGGCGCAGGACGCGGCGGCGGGAATGGGAAAACCCCGTGGCCATTTTTTCCAGGAACGGCAAAATTTCCGATGAGCCGAAAAAAGGCCGGGGACAGGATCCTTTACAAAAGCAGTCCCCTGCTCCCGGGAAACAAACAATACCCCTGCTTCCACGCAAACAGAACAGGCAACGCGCTGCTGAAGAAGAACGTAAGAAAGGCATGGGGCTATAAAAATAATTTCTTTCACTTTAAATACTTAAACAATGGAACAGGATATTAAACCACTCGAAAACACGATCAGGTACACAGGGTTCAGCCAATTGCTGGTCCCCGCTATCATGGAAGAAGCAGGAAGGGGCAACAAAGAATTTACCGCCTATGACCGCAGGACATTCAAAGGTCAGACGGTCGATTATGAGCTGCGGCTCAGGATGCCGGAGCATGCCGAAAACGGCGTCCCTTACCTCAGGGGTTTCCAGGCGACATTTGCGGACGACCCTTCCAAAACGCAGTATATTGACTGCTTCCAGGACACACGTTTCACCGCAATGGACGCTTACGAACTGCTTGCCGGCAAAACCGTAACCAAGTCCTTCTCGATCGATTTTGCCCACAGGGACAAAAACAACAATCATTACATCAACCGTAAGAGAGTAACCGTTCCGGAGGAAGACCTGACGCAACGGCTGCCGCGCACACAGGCGGAGCCCCTCCCTGAAACCGGAAAAAACATGGGCCGCGGAATTTAATTACACAACCAGAAAATCCTATCACCAAAATGAAGACCCCGATCACCTATTACGGGGGCAAGCAAACTCTTGCGCCCCTGATCATTTTGACCCGTCCTGAAAAAAGTTTACAGTTTTTAGATAATTTTATTGATAGTCCTGTTACAAATTTACACTTTTTATTTAATCCTAAAATAGCTTTACTTTTACACTTACCAACTGAAGC
>Ga0160433_100045_pt1 | contig 138664 bp, 114 predicted proteins | sample HID1972K_E0MG_FD_108235 | JGI IMG/M metagenome (GOLD analysis project Ga0160433, IMG submission 108235) | Enriched pill bug-associated microbial communities from UW Madison campus, WI, USA - HID1972K_E0 MG | ecosystem: Host-associated > Arthropoda: Insects > Digestive system > Unclassified ...
GGTGGTGATCGAAGCAGGCCTGGAGCTGACCATGAAGGCCGGCGGCAGCTTCATCAAGCTCGATGCCGGTGGGGTGACGGTGCTGGGGCCGCGGATTCTGCTCAACGCCGGCGGCTCGCCGGGGGAAGGGAGCGGGACCACCTTGCTCAGTCCAGCCCTTCCGGTACCCGTGGACAAGGCCAACACAGGCGGTGTCATCCAGGCGGTCGCGCAGGCGCAAGAGCACTTCGACGAACAGATCAAGCTGGTCAGTTGCACGGGGCAGCCACTGAAGTTCGTCACTGTCGCAGTTTACCTGCCCAGTGAGATGAAGCCGCAGATCCTGACCACGGATGAAAACGGATTGCTTCCCAGAATTCGCACTCAAGGCGCCGAGAAGGCCGAAATCTATTTTCACTGGGAAGACATTGTCGTCCCTCCTGGCGCCGACGATTACCTCATGAGCCGAAAACGATGACACGGCAAACAAAAAAATCGCTAAGGGCGTTTGCCCAGTTGGCGAGCCTGGGGCTGCTGCTATTGGTCACCGATATCTTGTTCGCAGCGGACTACACCCCGCACGCCGAGTGTTACGTCGAGATACAGGGGGCTCTGCACCCGGTAGACAGCAACGAGAAAAGAGGATTCTGCATTTCAGATCCGCAGCGATTCGAGACCCGTGAGCGCAGCGAGGGTATGAGCGACAGGGGCGGTAAGCACAAGCGGTACGCGTTGAGCATTCGATTGGTAACACCCATCGACTCGCCTGTCCGGAACCTGGAGCAGGCCGTGTTTATCGGCGATGCGAAGGTACCGCAGCTAATGACCTCAGATAACGACGGATATCTGCCAACGATCGAAACGGACCAATCCGAAGCCGTGTACGTCTTCTGGACCTGGCCGCAGATTTACGTCCCGCCAGGCGCAGATGACTATCAAAGGAGCCGCAACCGATGACCGTGCAACCTCTTGCCAAATTCACCACCAACAGCGTCACGGAGTCCCAGCTTCCCGTACCAATTTCCTGTGAGCATTTGTGGGCCGCCGGGCAGCGTCGAGCAATCAGCTTGCTGACCGTGGGCAAGCATTGTCCGATCAGGGGTAAATCTACTGAACTGGTGGCCGATTTCAGCGTTCGTGCCGCACGAATAGCCGCGGCCTATGCGCGTTTCTATCTGGAGCTGGAACCGGGCTGCAATCCGGCCTTGAAGGGCCGGTTCTACTGGATGGGGCTGGCGGCGTTCGCGAGCAAGCAGGTCATGTGCGGACTGGATTTCATCAAGTCGGCCGAAAACTTCGTAAGCAAAGGGGCAGTGCCGATTTCCACCGCAGATCGGGCGGCTTCTGCCCTCCAGGCGGCTGTGGATGTACCGCTCAGCATTCCCAAGAAGTCGTTGGGGAAAGGAAATTTCTGGCTGTTCCAGGATATCTACGTCTGGCATTGGTTCTATACCAACCATCCGGATCAGTTTCAGACGTGCGCGGCCGAGCGGAACGCGGCGATATACCCGGCCAAGGCGAAGGCGTCACTGGGGGAGATGCCTTGGTCGGCAGAGGTGTTGGGGGTGATTAACAATTTTGGGATAACTGAGTATGTGAGGGGAGGGTTTCAGCAAATTTCGAAATTTGAAGTAACTAGCGATAAAAGAAGCCGGCGGGCAGCTCAATTAAGTTCGCTAATGAATATTGCTGACCATGAGCAGCGCATGATCCTTCAACCGCTGATCTATGAGAATGTTCTATTCAGGGGTGTGCTGACAGTCCAGCAGAAAATGGAATTTATTCCTGGTATTCCCAAGCGGCTGGCTGCTTTTAGTACGGCCTGTGATGTAGAGGATGAAGAGCTTAAGGTGCAAATGGAGGAGGGCGATTTGTATGACGAAAATGACAGGATGGCTTTTATTTCTGAAATTGCAAAGGTGTTTCATAAGTTGATGTCGAACAAGGCAGAGTATATGGAGGCCCAAATTTTCGCTATTTCTAGATGGACGGATTTTTCGTGAGAAACCTTGTTTTATTTTTTGTGATGCCAGTTTTGGCAGTCTGGGGAGGCGATGATGTGAGAGAGGAAATTCGTCTAAAGTTAGGGGCAGAGGTGGCGGCGTTTTTAAAAAGCAGTCCGGTGAAATTTGACAGTGACTGCTCAACGGAGTTGAAGCTTTGCTTTCATAGATTTAAAACGCCCTTTTCGCGTACCGACTTACCAGTTGTTACTGTGTATGCTAGTGGTCGAGAATTGATTTTAGACCATGTAGTGGGGGTAACTATTTATGATGACGAAGTCACACAGGGGCACTTGGATTCAGTGGAGCTTACCCTTCGCGGCGTGCCAAGCCGCAGCGACGTACCGGTGGCTAAGCAATTTGCCTATGGCGTTATTCATAATATTTTAGATGCCGGTTGGGTTGGATATATTTATCCTGATGAGCCACGAATTTCGGGAAAGGAGTCGCTTAAGTTATCTGACTGTCGCAAGGTTCTCGGTCATTGGGTACTGGTTCATCCGTGCTTCGATCCCCTCTATGAAATGACAGATGAGCAATGGCTGAGTGTAGATGGCTTCTACAATTGGTATTTTTATAAGGATGGCTATTATCTGAAATTCAAAGCATGGAGGTCGCGTGGAGAAACGGACCCGCCTGGCCAGGCAAGCTATCTGTTCACCGTTGAGTTGAACTCCGAACAGGAGTTCTGGCTGGAGGCTTTTGAAGGGGAAGATAGGCTACGGTGGAAGGAACTCATGCCTGCGCTGTTAGAGAAGTATCAGGCTGGCCGGAAGATGATAGAGAGTGAAGCTGAGCATGCAGGTATCGAGATTAACAGATCGTATCAGGATCCACCGATTTCGGCGCTCGAAAACTAAGCTGTCCGTATGTTGATGTGGGCCCAGCGGCATGGATCAGTTTGTGAGCAACAGTAGGCGTCAACCGAAGCCGTGTATCTCTTTTGGACTTGACCCTGTATTTACGTTCCGCCAGGCACAGATGAATATGAAAGAGCAATCAGCTTGCTGACCGTGGGCAAGCATTGTCCGATCAGGGGTAAATCTACCGAGCTGGTGGCCGATTTCAGCGTTCGTGCCGCACGAATAGCCGCGGCCTACGCGCGTTTCTATCTGGAGCTGGAACCGGGCTGCAATCCGGCCTTGAAGGGCCGGTTCTACTGGATGGGACTGGCGGCGTTCGCGAGCAAGCAGGTCATGTGCGGACTGGATTTCATCAAGTCGGCCGAAAACTTCGTAAGCAAAGGAACTGTGCCGATCTCCGCCGCCGATCGGGCCGCGTCCGCCGTCCAGGCGGCTGTGGATGTGCCGCTCAGCATTCCCAAGAAGTCGCTGGGGAAAGGAAATTTCTGGTTGTTCCAGGATATCTACGTCTGGCATTGGTTCTATGCCAACCATCCGGATCAGTTTGAGACGTGCGCGGCCGAGCGGAACGCGGCGATATACCCGGCCAAGGCGAAGGCGTCACTGGGGGAGATGCCCTGGTCGGCAGAGGTGTTGGGGGTGATTAACAATTTTGGGATAACTGAGTATGTGAGGGAAGGGTTTCAGAGCATCGCCGCACTTGAGGCGGCGAGCGATGAAAATAAGAAAGAAGCGATGAAATTTACGTCCCTCATGAATATTGCTGACCATGAGTAGCGCATGATCCTTCAACCGCTGATCTATGAGGATGTGCTATTCAGGGGGGTGCTGACAGTCCAGCAGAAAATGGAATTTATTCCTGGCATTCCCAAGCGGCTGGCTGCTTTTAGTACGGCCTGTGATGTAGAGGATGAAGAGCTTAAGGTGCAAATGGAGGAGGGGGATTTGTATGACGAAAACGACAGGATGGCTTTTATTTCTGAAATTGCAAAGGTGTTTCATAAGTTGATGTCGAACAAGGCAGAGTATATGGAGGCCCAAATTTTCGATATTTCTAGATGGACGGATTTTTCATGAGAAACCTTGTTTTATTTTTTGTGATGCCAGTTTTGGCAGTCTGGGGAGACGATGATGTGAGAGAGGAAATTCGTCTAAAGGTAGGAGCAGAGGTGGCAGCGTTTTTAAAAAGCAGTCCGGTGAAATTTGACAGTGAATGCTCAACGGAGTTGAAGCTTTGCTTTCATAGATTTAAAGCGCCATTTTCGCGTACCGACTTACCAGTTGTTACTGTGTATGCTAGTGGTCGAGAATTGATTTTAGACCATGTAGTGGGGGTGACTATTTATGATGACGAAGTCACACAGGGGCACTTGGATTCAGTGGAGCTTACCCTTCGCGGCGTGCCAAGCCGCAGCGACGTACCGGTGGCTAAGCAATTTGCCTACGGCGTAATCCATCAGATCTTGGACGCCGGCTGGGCGAGGTATGTTTTCCCTGATGAGCCACGCATCGCCGGAAGAGAGTCGGTGAATTTGCCGGACTGTCGCAAGGTATTCGGTTACCACGTTTTGGTTCATCCGTGCTTCGATCCTCTCTACGAAATGTCAGATCAGCAATGGCTAGGCGGCGACAGATTTTACAACTGGTATTTTTATCGAGATGGTTACTACCTGAGATTCAAGGTATGGCGATCAAGGGACCAGAAGGACCCACCTGGACAGGCAAGCTATCTATTCAACGTTGAGGTGGAGTCGGAGCAGGAGTTCTGGTCATCGCATTTTAAAAGTGAAGATAGATCTCAGTGGAAAGCGCTTTTGCCTGGACTGTTGGAAAAGTACCGCCTTCGCCGCGAGGAGATAGAAACCCAAGTCGAACGGGCAGGTATCGAGATCGATAGATCGTATCAGGATCCACCGATTTCGGCGCTCGAGCACTAAAGCGCTGTCATTATGTTGAGGTGGGCCAAGAGGTACTTTTTTATTCCGCTGTTCGGAGCTACCTGCGCACGCCAGAAAGCGGACGCCCTCTAAGAGTTAACCTGTAGTGGCAACGTTTAAGATGGAAGCTGCCTGTAGGACCCGTCTGTCGTTTCAGTCAGATGCATCCGGCAGACAGATGAATCGTGGTAGTGCTACGGTTCAATTGCTCAGGAATAATAATTCCTTAACCCCGTCTCTATACAACGTCGCGAGTGATTTACATGTATACAGGGATAATTCAAGAGATCGGACACATAGTTTTAATAAATAAAAGGGAAGGTGTTACCAGGATCTCCGTTGACGCCTCAAAAAAATTTCTCTCAGGACTGCGGGTAGGCAGCAGTATCGCGCTAAATGGTATTTGCCTAAGTTTCACGAAAGTAAAAAAATATTATTTCTGCTTGGACGTTACTGAGGCAACAGCTTTCATTACCAACCTCAAAGATTCAAGCATACATGATCGCGTCAACCTGGAGAGGTCGGCAGTGGCTGGCGGGGAGGTGGGTGGCCACCTGACCGCGGGACATATCGATGGGACGGGCCGTATAACAGCAATCACTCAGCTAGGCGAGGCGATTGAGCTGTTAATAACAGTGCCGGATGAGATCATGAGATACGTCTTCGCCAAAGGCTTTCTCGCAGTTAACGGGGCAAGCCTTACCGTTGCCACCGTCGTAATGGAGGAGCGCACGTTGACGTTCAACCTCATACCTGAGACGTTGCGGCAGACCACTTTTTCTTCGGCAAAAGTTGGAGACAGTGTCAATATTGAAGTGGAACCCTCGACAAGAGTGTTGGTTGATACTCTGCGCCGAAATCTACCGTCCTTGATTTTGCATTAGCGAAAGATTTCATAAAGCGTACGGCCGCCAGGGGTGGGCGGCGCCTGGCGTCGTCGTTGCCCCGTCGCGACTCAGTAGGCCGCGATAATCGATTCCGCGCGACAGCGGCGCTGACCCTCGATCCGCAGAGATGAGAGGCCATCCTTCCTCCGCTCCTCCGATGTGAAAAATTCGTTAACTATTTGCCTGCAGCGGCTTTTTTCACAGTAAATAATCTGACACACTAATGCGAACGATTATCAAAAATAGTCGCATCTGCATCAGTGTCTGCCTTTTCCTGCGCAGGCGCTTCGGCTTGTTTCTCGCCACCGCCCACCCACCTGCTGTAGGAGAATTCTGCGTGCATCCGTTCTGGCCCCATACCCTCGCCGTTGCCATTGCCTTGGCAAGCGCCTCACCCTTTGTGCTTGCGCAGGAGGCGTCGGATACCCCCACCGCGGAAACGTCCAGTGCCCCGGCAAGCGATGAGCAGGCGTTGGTCCTGGGCCCGGTGAGCATCAGTTCCAGCCAGTTGGGCACCACCACCGAGGGGACGGGCTCGTACACCACCGGGGCCATGCAGACCGCGACCAAGTTGCCGCTGTCGATGCGCGAGACCCCGCAAGCGGTGACGGTGATCACCCGCCAGCGCATGGACGACCAGGCCATGACCAGTGTCAACGACGTGGTCAAGGCCACGCCAGGGCTGTTCCTCAGCCAGTCCAGCGGGCCGGGCCGTCAGACCTACAGCTCGCGCGGCTTCGATATCGACACCATCATGTACGACGGCCTGCCTAGCTCTTACCAAGGCTGGACCGTGGGCGCCCAGCCCAACCTGGCGATGTTCGACCGGGTCGAGGTGATCCGCGGTGCGACCGGCCTGGTCACCGGCTCGGGCAACCCGTCGGCCGCCATCAACATGGTGCGCAAGCGTCCAACTGCCGAACCGCAGGTGACGCTGACCGGCGCGGCGGGTAGCTGGGATGACTACCGGGGGGAGATCGACGCCTCGAGCGCGTTGAACGACAGCGGTACCCTGCGCGGGCGTGTGGTGGGCTCCTACCGCGACGCGAACAGTTTCCGTGACAAGGAAGAACAGGACCACGGGCTGTTCTATGCGGTGGGCGAGGCCGACCTGGGCGAAGACACCACGGCCACCCTGGGCTTCTCGCGCCAGGAAGACCAGACCAACTTCTTCTGGGGCGGCCTGCCCATCGGTACCGATGGCCGTCACCTGGACTTGCCGCGCTCCACCTACCCAGGCACCGACTGGGAAAACAAGGAACAAGCGATCAATACCGTGTTCGGCGAGGTGAAGCACCGCTTCGCCAACGACTGGACCCTGCAACTGTCGGCCTCCAAGGCTGCGCAGGACGCCTTGTTCTCTGGCACCTACCTGTCGCGCTACAACGGCCCGCTGGAAACTACCGCCTACCAGGCGCGGCACGAGGAAGACCAGACGGCCTACGATGTGTTCGCCAGCGGCCCGGTGCAAGCCTTTGGCCGTACCCATGAAGTGGTGGTCGGCACCAGCCGCCGCGAGTACGACATGACCACCAAGACCTACAGCCCCTACACGCTGGGACTGCCCATCGGTGCGCCCAAGCCTGACTTCGTGCGTGACAGCACCAGTCATGAGGTCACCACCCAGGATGGGGTCTACCTGACCACGCGCCTGAGCCTGGCCGACCCCTTGAAGTTGATCCTGGGTGGTCGCCTGGACTGGTACGAGTATGACAATCGTTCGGGGGAAGGGGACTACAAGGTCACGCGCAATGTCACGCGCTACGCCGGGTTGATCTATGACCTGAATGACACCTACTCGGTCTATGCCAGCTATACCGACATCTTCACGCCACAAACCTCGAAAGACCTCGGCGGCAAGGTGCTCGAACCAATCGTGGGCGAAAACTACGAAGTCGGTATCAAGGGCGAGTACTTCGACGGTGCCCTCAACGCCAGCCTGGCGGTGTTCCAGATCGACCAGAAAAACCGTGCCAGCCGCGCCGACAACCAGGCCGGCTGCCCGGTGCTCACCTGCTACGATGCGTCCGGACTGGTGCGCAGCCAAGGCCTGGACCTGGAACTGCAAGGCGCCCTGACCGAGCGCTGGCAGGTGGGGGCGGGTTACACCTACACCCGCGCCCGCTACCTCAAGGACGAGAACCCGGCTAACGAGAACCAGCGGTTCACCCCCGACCAGCCCGAGCATCTGTTCAAGCTCTCCACCGTCTACCGCCTGCAGGGGCCGCTGGAGAAGCTGCGTGTTGGCGGCAGCGTCTACTGGCAGAGCCGGATGTACAACGATGTGGCGATCACCGATGGCAGCTACCGCATCCAGCAGGGCAGCTACGCGGTGGCCGACCTGATGGCGGGGTATGAAGTGAACAAGCACCTCGACCTGCAACTCAACGCCAATAACATCTTCGACCGTGTCTACTACTCGTCGATTGGTTCCGATGTAACCTGGGGTTCCACGGACACCTACGGCAATCCGCGCAGCTACATGCTGACGGCGAAGTACAGGTTCTGAGCCGATAACAGAGCCAGGACCGGACTACAGAGCGGCGACAATCGAGGAAAAACTTCAGACTTTCCTTATTCTCTGTAGTCCATTGCCCAATCATACTGCCGCGGCCTCTAAAGCATTGCGGTGGTCCTCCTGGCGCTCTAGTCTCGGCCGGTCGTTGCCAATTCAACGACCGGTTTTGACAGACCGTTCCGTTGGCCACATGTGCATGTCGTTATGGCGGCTGTACGTGGGGCACCCCGTGTGCGCCGAGTGCCAACGTCTCGGTCTGTCAACCCGCGTACAGCTGCCACCTATTTGTTTGACAGCAGGTCTGTGGCGGCTCCACCCACGTTGGAGATAGAGCATGCTCAAGATCGTTCCAGACCCACCGATTCCCCGCAAAAAGCCCCTCACTCTTTAGAAGACTCGCTCGTCCAGGCCTCCGAATACCTGGTCTGCGCCCTCACCGTCGCGCAGCAGGCGGTGCTGCAAAATCCTTCACCTGGCGGACAGGTGCTGACCTTGGCGACCCTGCACGAGATCGAGGCTGCCCGTGCCCTGGTCGAAGGGGCGTTGAGTCAGGTGCAGACCACGCACTGACGATGCAGGGAGGGTGTAGGCATGCTCCATCGCGGCCGCCCGACATCCCCGCTCCCCCAGCAATGGCGGCCGCTTGGCAAGATCGAGGAAGACAGGCATGAGCAAGGATTCGACAAGCAACCCTTCGGTTGGCATCGGCACGCCGGGTGTGGCGACGGTCAGCGAGGGAGAAAATACGCCGGAGCTGTTCCGGGGAATGCCGAACATTCCCATCGACTACGCGCTGGAGCAGGCCTCGGTGATGATCGGCTGCGTGCACAAGCTGACCTTCATCGGGGTGATGGACAAGGAAGACACGCTGGTCTGGGCCGCGTACCTGCTTTCAGGCATGGCGCGGTCGCTGGTCGAGGATGTGGCGCTGAGCCTCAGCTACAGCAGGGATGATAGCGTGAGCACGAAACAGACGACGGGCAATGACCTCGCATCTGCGAGCGAAACCGATCCAGGGTCCATCAGCGCATAGACCAATGCTGCCCCTGATCGAGGGGGCAGCATCGCGGGCAAACGCTGTGCGTACGCATGGCTCTAGCGACCAGCCGGTTTTACGTCTTGCGCGAGAATGGCCTTGGCCAATTCTTCGTCATTCTCCTGAATGCCGGGGTTGTCGTGGCGCACCTGCTGCAGCGCCGATTCGACGTAGGCGCTCCTGATCGCGCCACCGCTGGCGACGAAGCTGGAGAGGTCATCGTGAGCCGGCATGACCATCTTGTCGTCCTTGAACGTCGAGTACAGCGACGCGGAAACCCCTGCCGAGGTCGCCACGTCCCTGGCGCGGACATCGGCCATGGCAGAGCCCACGGGCAGGCACATCAATAAGGCAGGAACGATCAGTATGTGACGCATCATGGAGTCCTCCAGGAGCGTGAAGCCAAAGGGGTGATACCACACACTGCTTATGATGCGCTGCGTCCGCCAGGAGTTCCCGTGGATAGCTGCTCCAGCCTGTGTTCCACGCTACAACGCCCGGGCCAGAAATACCGCGGTCATGCTGTCGGCGCACGCGGCCACCTGCTCTGGCACGCCGCTGGCCACCACCGTCCCGCCCGCGTTACCTGCCCCTGGCCCGATGTCGATCACCCAATCACTCTGCGCCACCACGCGCATGTCGTGCTCCACCACGACCACCGTATGCCCGCCATCGACCAGGCGGTTCAACTGCACCAGCAAGCGATCCACATCCTGCGGATGCAGGCCGTTGGTCGGCTCATCGAGCACGTACAGCGTCGCGCCGCGGGCCATGCGTTGCAGTTCGGTGGCCAGCTTGATGCGCTGCGCCTCGCCGCCCGACAGCTCAGTCGCCGGTTGCCCCAGGCGCAGGTAGCCCAGGCCGATTTCCTGCAGCACCTGCAGCGAACGTCTCACCGGGGCTTGCTCGGCAAATACCTCGAGCGCCTGGTCCACGGTCAACTGCAGCACCTGGGCGATGTCCAGGCCTTCCCAGGTCACCGCCAGGGTCTGCGGGTTGTAGCGCGCGCCATGGCAGGTGGGGCAGGGCGCGTAGACGCTGGGCATGAACAACAGCTCGACGCTGACGAAGCCTTCGCCTTCGCAGGTCTCGCAGCGGCCCTTGGCCACGTTGAAGGAGAAGCGCCCGGCATCGAAGCCCTGCGCTTTAGCCTGCTCGGTCGCGGCAAAGAGCTTGCGTACATGGTCGAACAGGCCAGTGTAGGTGGCCAGGTTCGAGCGCGGGGTGCGGCCGATGGGTTTCTGGTCAACCTGAACCAACCGCTTGATCGCTTCGAGCCCAGCACTCACGCGGCCGCCGCTGGCCTGTACCGGCTCGTCCTCCAGGCTCTGCTCGTCGGCTTCGGCAGCGCTGCCAGGCTGGCCCAGGTGCGTGCCGACCAGGTCCAGCAGGGCCTGGCTGACCAGGCTGGACTTGCCGGAGCCGGAGATGCCGGTCACGGCGGTGAAGCAGCCAAGGGGAAACTCGGCGCTGAGGTCGTCGAGGTTGTTGCGGGTAATGCCTTCCAGGCGCAGCCATTCGCGTGGCGCGCGGGGCCTGCGCGGCGCGGGCGCCTGTTCGGCGAACAGGTAGGCGCGGGTGCGCGAATCGGCAACTTGTTCAAGGCCTGCGGGCGGGCCGCTGTAGAGGATTTGCCCGCCATGCTCACCGGCGGCGGGGCCGACATCGATGAGCCAATCGGCGCGGCGCATGGTGTCCAGGTCGTGCTCGACGACGAACACCGAGTTGCCCGATGCCTTCAGGCGTTGCAAGGCCTCGAACAGGGCTTCGCTGTCGGCGGGGTGCAGGCCGGCCGACGGTTCGTCGAGCACGTAGATCACCCCGAACAGCTGCGAGTTGAGTTGGGTAGCCAGGCGCAGGCGTTGCAGCTCGCCGGATGACAGGGTCGGGGTGCTGCGCTCCAGGGCCAGGTAGCCCAGGCCCAGGTCGATGAGCGGGGCGATGCGCAGCAGCAGTTCGCTGGCGATGCGCTGGGCGGCCAGGCGCTTTTCCAGGGAGAGGTTGGGCGTGTGGCGCACGTCCGGGCCGCCGGCATGGGCATTGTCGCCCTTGGCCGCGCGTTGTTGGCGGGCCTCTCGGGTCTGCTGGTGGGTGAGGACGGCGCCCGGTTGTTCGGCCTGTTCCAGGTAGCCGGGCGCGACCACGGTTTCGAGCACCTCGGCCAGCTCGCGCAACGACATGTGCGACAGCTCGGCGATGTCCAGGCCGGCGAAGGTCACGCTCAGGGCCTCGCGCTTCAGGCGCTTGCCATCGCACAGCGGGCAGGGGCTGGGGCGCATGTACCGCGCCACGCGCTTGCGCATCTGCGCGCTTTGCGAATGCATGAAGGTGTGCAGGAGGTAGCGCTTGGCGCCGCTGAAGGTGCCCTGGTAGCTGGGTTCGAGCTTGCGCTTGAGGGCGGCGCGCGTCTGCGCCGGCGTGAGCGCGGCATACACCGGCACGGTGGGGGTTTCTTCGGTGAACAGAATCCAGTCGCGCTGCTGCTGCGGCAGGTCGCGCCAGGGGGTGTCGACGTCATAGCCCAGGGTCACCAGGATGTCGCGCAGGTTCTGGCCTTGCCACGCCATGGGCCAGGCCGCCACGGCGCGTTCGCGGATGGTCAGCGACGGGTCGGGAACCATGGAGTCTTCGGTAATCTCGTACACCCGCCCCAGGCCGTGGCACTCGGGGCAGGCACCTTGCGGCGTGTTGGGCGAGAAATCCTCGGCGTAGAGCATCGGCTGCTCGGCCGGGTAGCTGCCAGCGCGGGAGTAGAGCATGCGGATCGAGCTCGACAGGGTGGTGACGCTGCCCACCGAGGACCGCGCGCTGGGCGTGCCGCGCTGCTGTTGCAGGGCCACCGCCGGGGGCAGGCCCTCGATGGCGTCGACGTCGGGCACGCCCACCTGGTCGATCAGCCGCCGGGCATAGGGCGCGACCGATTCGAAGTAGCGCCGCTGGGCTTCGGCGTAGAGGGTGGAGAAGGCCAGCGACGACTTGCCGGAGCCCGATACGCCGGTGAACACCACCAGGGCATCGCGGGGAATATCCACGTCGACGTTCTTGAGGTTGTGTTCACGAGCGCCCCGCACCCGGACGAAGCCGGAGCCTTCGGGCAGTGCAGCAGGGGTGGGGGTAGCGGGGCGTGATGGCATGGTGCGTTCCTTGTCTGCGTCTGGCCCTACACTATCGCGTCACGGCAGCGAAGCGAAACCCGCATGGCTCACCGCTCCGACGCCGACGGCGGCCTGCGCGCGGCATGCCGCGCGCCTCAGTTGATGCGCGGATGCTGTTGCACCAGATGCTTGCGCTTGGCTTCCAGTTCGGCGATCTGGGTGTCGATGTCTTCGATCTTCTGTTCGATGTTGTCGTGATGCTCCTGCAGCAGCTCGCGCGCTTCCTCGATATCGGACGCCGCGGGCGCGGCGCCGCGTAGGGGTTTGTTCGCGGTTTCCTTCATGGTCACCCCGGTGACCAGGCCGACCACGGCGACCACCATCAGGTAATAGGCCGGCATGTAGAGGTCGTTGGTGCTCTCCACCAGCCAGGCCACCACGGCCGGCGTCAGGCCGGCAATCAGCACCGAGACGTTGAAGGCGCTGGCCAGGGCGCTGTAGCGGATGTGCGTGGGGAACATGGCCGGCAAGGTCGAAGCCATCACACCGATGAAGAAGTTGAGCAGTACCGCCAGCATCAGTAAGCCGGCGAAGATCAACCCGAGGGCGCCGCTGTTGATCAGCATGAAGGCAGGGATGGCGAGGAAGAACAGCCCGACGCTGCCGCAGATGACGAAGGGCCGGCGCCCAACCTTGTCGCTGACCAGGCCGATCATGGGCTGGACGAACAACATGCCGACCATGATCGCGATGATGATCAGCACGCCATGGTTTTCGCTGTAGTGCAGGTTGTGGGTCAGGTAGCTCGGCATGTAGGTGAGCAGCATGTAGTAGGTGACGTTGGTCGCCACCACCACGCCGATGCAGGTGATCAGGCTACGCCAGTGCTTGGTCGCCACCTCCTTGAACGACACCCGCGGGCCCGCCGCCAGGCCTTCGCGGTCGCCCTGTTCGAGCTGTTCGACATGCTGCTGGAAGGCCGGGGTCTCTTCGAGCGCGTGGCGCAAGTAGAGCCCGATGATGCCCAAGGGCAGGGCGAGGAAGAACGGCAGGCGCCAGCCCCACTCCTGGAACTGCTCTTCGCCCAAAACGGTGGAAATCATCACGACCACGCCGGCGCCAAGGACGAAGCCTGCGATCGAGCCGAAGTCGAGCCAGCTGCCGAGAAAGCCGCGCTTGCGGTCTGGGGCGTACTCGGCGACGAAGATCGAGGCGCCGGTGTATTCACCGCCGACCGAAAAGCCCTGGGCCATCTTCGCCAACAGCAGCAGGATCGGCGCCCAGATGCCGATCGAGGCATAGGAGGGGATCAGCCCGATGGCGAAGGTGCTGAGCGACATGATCACGATGGTCGCCGCCAGGACTTTCTGCCGCCCGTAGCGGTCGCCCAGGGCGCCGAAGAACAGCCCGCCCAATGGCCGTATCAGGAAGGGCACCGAGAAGGTCGCCAGCGCGGCGATCATCTGCACGCCGGGGTCGGCGCCAGGGAAGAACACCTTCCCGAGCACGTAGGCGACGAAGCCGTAAACGCCAAAGTCGAACCACTCCATCGCATTGCCCAGTGCCGCGGCGGTGATGGCTTTGCGCATCTTGGCGTCGTCGACAATGGTGATGTCTTTGAGCCCAATGGGTTTGACGTTTTTTTTGAAAGGTTTCATGCAAGGTACTCTGTAACTGGCCTGTTCTGTCATAGCCCCGCGCGGTACCGCGCAGAGGCATACGCGTGTGCTTGGCTCGCGCGCCATCGTTTCAATGGCATGGGCTCTTTCGCATCAGATACAAAAAGACACTAAATAATTCACCGCTTGCGGTGTTTTTCCATTACGGGCAGGCTCAGGCGCCGAACTCCGAGCCGCAAGCCGCAAGCCGCAAGCTTCAAGCCTCAAGAAAAAGCAAGCCAGGCACCCAGCTGCTCTTGCTCTTGCTCTTGCTCTTGCTTGCAGCTTAGAAACTCCCTAACCGCCATCTGGAGAAAACGTCCTTGAACGCCCCGTCCTTGCGCGTGCTTCGCGCCGACTACCACGACCCACTGCATGCCAACGCCATCGCCCATCTGCTGGATCATTACAGCCGCGATGCCATGGGCGGCGGCGAGCCTCTGCCCCGCGCGGTGCTCGACACCCTCGCCAGCGAACTGGCCAAGCGACCCCATGCCTACAGCATATTGGCGTTCGACGGCCAGGCGCCGGTCGGGCTGGTGAACTGTTTCGAAGGGTTCTCCACCTTCGCCTGCCGGCCGCTGGTCAACGTGCACGATGTGGTCGTGCTCGATACCCATCGCGGCCGCGGCATCAGCCAGCTGATGCTGGCCGAGGCCGAGACCGTCGCCCGCGAGCGCGGCTGCTGCAAGATGACCATGGAAGTGCTGGAGGGCAACCAGCCCGCGCAAAAGGCCTACCGCAAGCTTGGCTATGGCAGCTACGAGCTGGACCCGGCGATGGGCAAGGCGATGTTCTGGCAGAAGGTCCTGTAATCGAGGCGGGGCACTGGCCGACACGCGACCCCGCAGGCTGGGGGTGTTTCAGGCGTCTCTGAACGCAGCGCCTGAAACCACACCATGCCCGGGCTGCTTATAGTGGGAGCCCCGCCCAACCTGCTGGGCTGCGCTGCCAGGCAGAGAAAAAGGCCTGCAAGCGCGCCCAGCACCCTGTGGGAGCGCGCCTTGTGCCGGGACGCATAGCGGCCGTAGAATCAGCCACACCCTTTTTTCTGACACACCGCGATTGCAGGTTTTGCGGCCGCTACGCGCCCGTTCGCGCGGTCCGGCGTCCCGGCACAAGGCACGCTCCCACAGGTTCAGCTAAATCAAGAAGTTAGCAGTTACCCGTGAGGGCACCCTGTGAACGACAACTCAATTAGGTGCGTTGAGCGGATCTCCCTCCCCGGATCGGCTCGGTTGCTCATCGCCAGGCTTGATACGCTCGTCTGGCCGTTCGATAGCCTGGCCGGTCTCCTCGACCTCTTCAGGCGTGATCCGGGTATTTCCTGGTTCCCGTGGTTCTGGTGGCTCGTTCGGGCCGTCGGGTTTGCCTTGGTTGGTCATGCTCAGTACCTCTCATGCTGACGTCGGTTGTCTCAGTCGTTGGAAAAAATAGCGCAAGGGTCGTTCATATTTTTTCTTGAGTGGCCAGCAAGCTCGTCGAAAGGGCGGAACCACGCCTTTTGTCTGCCGGTCAGCATTTAAACCGGAACAGGATCAGGCCATGACAGGAACGCTGTTATCACTGGGCAGCATCAATGCGGATTTCCAAGTACGCGTGCAAGCGCCTCCTGGCCAGGCGGAAACCCTTCAAGCCCATGATTTTGCTCGCCTCAGCGGAGGCAAGGCCGCCAACACGGCTTACCTGGGCGCACTGTTCGGTCTGGACAGCCAATTGCTTGGCAGGGTGGGGGATGACGAACTGGCCCACCAGGCCCTGGCCCCGCTGCAGAAGGCCGGCGTCAATATCGGCGGGGTATCGCGCTCACGGCGTTGTGCGACCGCGGTGTCCATGATCATGGTGCCACCGGATGGCAAGAAGCAGATCGTCCTGGCGGGCAATGCCAACGAGGACTGGGATGAAGCCGCGACCCAGGCGGTGCTGGCCTCTATCGCCGCCGCCCCGTACCCCGCTTGCCTGGTCGTAGATTACGAGATCCCGGCCTGCGTGGCAGACCGCGCCATCGCGCTGGCCATCAGTCGCCAGGTGCCCGTCGTGCTGGATCCATCGTTCGCTGATCGCATCGATCCGTGCCGCCTGGCAGGGGTGACAGCCATCACCCCAAACGGTGAAGAAGCAGCCCAGCTGGTGGATACCCGCATCGACAGCCCGAAGCAGGCAGCGCAAGCGGCGAAGACGCTCTTTGCCCGAGGCGTGGGCCTTGCCTGCATCAAGCTCGGTGATGGCGGGGCGATAATGGCTCATGACCAGGGAGTGTTTCATATCCCGGCAGGCGATGTTTCCATGGTCGACAGCACCGGCGGCGGGGATGCCTTCACGGGTGTGTTGGCCATCGCCTTATTGAAGGGGTTTACGCCGTTGCAGGCTGTTTGTTGGGCAGTGGTGGCGGCCGACCTGGCAGTCACCGGCTACGGCTCCCAGCCGGCTTATGCCGGCCCGCAGCAGGTCGGCGAGCTCGCGGCACGGCGGCTGCTGCAAGTGAGCAGGCTCAATGACTGAACTTGTTTTCCGGCACTTCGATGCCAAGGACGAACGACGCCGCGAAGCCCTGATGGCCTTGGGCAATGGGGTGCTGTCGTGGCGTGCCAGCGCACCCGAAGCTGGATCTTGCCGTGATGCGCAGACGCATTACGCCGGTCTGTATCGTGCTGGTTTCTATGATGCAGCGCAGCGCTGGGTGAACGGGCAAGCCGTACACATCGAATCGCTGGTCAATCTGCCCGATCCATTTGGGCTGAGCTTTTCGCCTGACGCTCAGCACTGGTTCGGCGGTGAAGAAGTTACCCATTATGAACAGTCGTTGGATATCGACGTGCCGGTAGTGAGGCGCCAACTTCGTGTGCACTTGGCAGGCCATGCGTTGCAGTTGCATGAAGAGCGTTTCTTGAGTGTGGACGATCCGACACTGGCGGTAGTGCGCTGGACGCTCGAGTCAGCACAGCCTATGCCGGTACTCTACCTGCGCTCGATGCTCGACACTACGACGGGCAACACCTTGATCGAGCGCAACCTGGCCTACGAAGGTTGCCGTCTCGAACCGCAGGCTATCGAGCATGGCGAGAACGGTTGGGCGGGCGTGCTTGCGCAATTGCCGGCGTCAGGCGAGCGCGTTGCGGTGGTCTATCGCCTCTTCACCGAAGCCCCGCTGCGATGGCTGACCCATGAGCACGCCGGCCAGGTGATTCAGGAGGCGGCCTGGCACTCGACGGCAAGCCGATGGGTCCTTGAGAAGCGCGTGCGCGTGCTCGGCGTGGTCGACAGCCTGCAATTGCTGTCTGTAGCCGAAGGGCTTGGCCAGCCTACGTTCCAATCGCTGCGCGCAGCACATGGACATTGCTGGAAGAAGCGCTGGGATCAGGCACAACTGATCGTCGCCGATGAGTCGCTGGCCCTGCCGCTGCGCCTGGGGATTCTTCATGTGCTTCAGACGGTGCCGTGGATGGAGGAGGGCGCCGATCTGGGGTTTCCTTCTCGTGGTTGGCAGGAAGGGTACTTCGGCCAGGTGTTCTGGGACGAAATGTTTGCCTTTCCGTTTCTGGCCAGCCACTTCAGTGCTGTGAGCCGGCGTTTGCTCGAGTATCGACACCGGCGCCTGGACGCGGCAAGGAGCGCCGCGCGCCAGGCAGGCTATCGAGGCGCGATGTTCCCCTGGCGCAGCGCCTCCAGTGGCACTGAGCAAACACCCCCCTACAACCTCAACCCGCTTTCCCACCGCTGGATGGCCGACCACACCTGCCTGCAGCGGCACATCGGCAGCGCAGTGGTCTTCGACGTCTGGCAGCACTACCAGGCGACGGGTGACAGCACCCTGTTGTCTGGCATGGGCGGTGAACTGATCGTGGAAATCGCGCGATTCTGGGCGAGCGCGGTGGACTATGACCCGCGCCTGGAGCGCTACGTGATCCGCGGCGTCATCGGGCCGGATGAGTATCACAATGCTTATCCGGACAAGCAACGGCCTGGTCTGGACAACAATGCCTACACCAACGTCATGGCGGCCTGGGTACTCTGCCAGGCTCAGGCATTGTTCGACCATTTGCCTGCTGGGCAAGGCACGGCGCTACGCGCGCGATTAGGGCTGGATGAAGGCGAGGTCGCGCACTGGGCCGCCATCGCCAGCCGGCTGTACCTGCCGTTCCTGCAGGAGGGGATACTCAGTCAGTTCGATGGCTACCATGAACTCTTGCCTGCCCCCGCGCAGTCCATGCCCCGGATAAACCGCGTCTGGATTGGTTGCTGGAAGCACGGCATGACTGCACCGACCGTTACCAGCTGACCAAGCAGGCTGATGTGCTGACGCTGTTTCATCTGTTCGGACCCCGGGCGCTTCGACGATTGTGTGCCCGCATGGGCTATGAGTTCGACGATGCCGCGATGCGTCGCACCGTGCGCTTCCACCTTGCTCGCATCACCCATGAGTCGAGCCTGTCGAAAATGATCTGTGCAGGTGCCCTGGCTCATCTGCAGCCACATACCTCATGGCGATACTTTCGCCAATGCGTCCGTACCGACCTCGATGCCGCTCCCGACAGTGGCACGCTGGAAGGTATACACCTCGCTGCGATGGCAGGTGCCGTCGATGTGCTGCAGCGTCATTACCTGGGTCTGTATCCCGCGCCTGATGCCTTGCATTTATGCCCGGCCATCCCCGTGGAACTCAAGGATGTCACCCTGGGCTTTTGTTTTCAGGGTCGCAAGATGCAGGTTCGTCTGACCGCCACGCAGTTGAGCCTGCACTTGGCGGCCAGCGCGCGGGCGGTTGATGTGGTTTGCGCTGGCCAGCGCAGGCGGCTTCTGCCGGGGCAGCAGATCTTGCTGGACCGCTGAACGAACCGACCAGCGGGGCCTGGATAAATCGAACAGGCGTCCACGCGACTTTCTCCAACGTCAGGTAAGTTCAATGGTTCATAAAGGAGAAGTCGACCATGCAGATCAAGGTCAACAGCAATCATCTCGAGGGCAGCGCCCAGCTGCAGGAGTGGGCGAGTGACACCGTTTTCGCCGCGTTGGCACCGTATGAAGGCATGATTGCTCGCGTGGAGGTTCACCTGGGCGATGAAGGGCAGGATGACAGCGCAGCTGCCAAGCGCTGTCGGATCGACGTGCGTTGCGAAGGACTGTCGCCGATATCCGTCACGGAGGAGGACGAAAGCATGGCCCGTGCCGTAGAGGGCGCGGTAGAGCAAGCCGTGCGCGTGCTGGAGCGCTCATCCGAGGGATCGAACACGCCGCAGGACTCGGCCCTGCAAGTGGACGCCATGCGCGAGGATGAATTCCTGGCCGGGCAAGCCGACCGAGACAAGCAGCAGTAGGTCGGCGCCCACGGGCGCGACCCAAACGACTTGCCCGTGGCAGCCACGGGCAAGGCAGTGAAGCGAGGACGCGCGAAACGCTCCGCGCAATGGGCTCAATGATCCATTTCGTCCTTGGTGATCTTGCCGCTATGCGGATCGACATGGAATTCATACTTCATGCCGTCGGCCTTGGTACCTTCGCCTTCCCAATGGCCATCATCGGCTTCGATCTTGGTGATGCTGGTGTAGCCCGCCGCTTTCAACGACGCCTCGGCCTGGTCCTTGGTGACTTTCCAGTCGGCGCCGGGCTGGTCGGCCCAGACCGGGGCGGCGCTCATGACACCGGCAAGGGCCAGGCCGGTGAACAGTTGGGTCAGTGCTTTCATCAGACAACTCCTTGTTCCTTATGAAGGTTATCTATGGACCGAGCGTCCGCGCAGGCGGTTCATTTAATTGCGAGCAGGCCGCGTCAGAGGTTCTCGGTGTTACATCTAGCAACAATCATCTGCACTTAAGCGGCCTCGGCTCATCGAAATTCACCTTCCGCCCTTTCGATCTGTATCGAGTGTAGGCACAATGCGTGTCCTTTTTTTGGCCGGCCTGGCCGGGGGCCTCGAAATGATCAAAACGCCGTATTACCTCATCGACAAACAGAAGCTCTTGGGCAACATGCAGAAGATTGCCTACGTGCGCGAGCAGTCCGGGGCCAAGGCCCTGCTGGCACTCAAATGCTTCGCCACCTGGTCGGTGTTCGACCTGATGCAGCAGTACATGGATGGCACTACCTCGTCCTCGCTCTACGAGCTCAAGCTCGGCCGTCAGAAGTTCGCAGGCGAGACCCACGCCTACAGCGTGGCCTGGGCCGACGACGAGATCGAGGAGATGCTCGACAACTGCGACAAGATCATCTTCAACTCCATCGGTCAGCTGCAGCGCTTCGCCGACGCCTCCGAAGGCAAGGTCCGTGGCCTGCGGGTCAACCCGCAGGTGAGCAGCTCGGACTACCTGCTGGCAGACCCGGCGCGTCCATTCAGCCGCTTGGGCGAATGGGATCCTGCGAAGATCGAGACCGTGATCGAGCAGATCTCCGGCTTCATGTTCCACAACAACTGCGAGAACGGTGACTTCGGCCTGTTCGACCAGATGCTGGGCACCATCGAGGAGCGCTTCGGCCACCTGCTGCACAAGGTCGAGTGGGTCAGCCTGGGCGGCGGTATCCATTTCACCGGTGAAGGCTATGCGCTGGACGCCTTCTGCGCGCGCCTCAAGGCCTTCTCCGAGCGCTACGGCGTGCAGGTCTACCTGGAGCCGGGCGAGGCCGCCATCACCCAGAGCGCCTCGCTGGAAGTGACCGTGCTCGACACCCTCTACAACGGCAAGCACCTGGCCGTGGTCGACAGCTCGATCGAAGCGCACATGCTCGACCTGCTGATCTACCGCCTCAATGCCAAGCTGGCGCCGAGCGAGGGTGAACACACCTACATGGTATGCGGCAAATCCTGCCTGGCCGGGGACATCTTCGGCGAGTACCCATTCGATCGTCCGCTGGCCATCGGCGATCGGCTGTCGTTCGTTGACGCAGCGGGTTACACCATGGTGAAGAAAAACTGGTTCAACGGCTTGAAAATGCCGTCCATCGTAGTGAAACAACTCGACGGTAGCGTCGAGGTGGTTCGTGAATTTGGTTTCGAAGACTACCTGTCCAGCCTTTCGTAAGCTGGCAGATAAGGAGAGAAAGAGAAATTGAAGAAGAACGTTCTTATCATTGGTGCAGGAGGTGTCGCCAAGGTGGTGGCCCACAAGTGCGCGCAGCATAACGATGAACTTGGTCGTATTGCCATCGCGTCGCGCAACATCTCCAAATGCCAGGCCATCATCGACAGCGTCAAGGCCAAGGGCAGCCTCAAGCAGCCCGCCGACATCCAGGCCTTCTCGCTCAACGCGCTGGATGTCGAGGCAACCAAGGCGCTGATCCGCGAGACCGAATCGCAGATCGTCATCAACGTCGGTTCGGCCTTCCTCAACATGTCGGTGCTGCGTGCCTGCATCGATACGGGCGTGGCCTACCTGGACACCGCCATCCACGAAGAGCCGGGCAAGGTCTGCGAGACGCCGCCCTGGTATGGCAACTACGAGTGGAAGCACCTCGAGGAATGCCAGCAGAAGAACGTCACCGCCATTCTCGGCGTAGGCTTCGACCCAGGTGTGGTCAATGCCTATGCGGCACTGGCCAAGCAACAGTATTTCGACCGCATTGATTCGATCGACATCCTCGACGTCAATGCCGGCTCACACGGCAAGTATTTCGCCACCAATTTCGACCCGGAAATCAACTTCCGCGAATTCACCGGACAGGTATGGAGCTGGCAGAACGCCCAGTGGACCAGCAACACCATGTTCGAAGTCAAGCGTACCGATGACCTGCCGGTCGTGGGTTCGCAGAACCTGTACCTCACCGGACACGATGAAGTGCACTCGCTGTCCAAGAACCTCGACGTGCCGAACGTGCGCTTCTGGATGAGCTTCGGCGAGCACTACATCAATGTGTTCACCGTGCTGAAAAACCTTGGCCTGCTCTCCGAGCAACCGGTCAAGACCGCTGAAGGCCTGGAAGTGGTGCCATTGAAAGTGGTCAAGGCCGTGCTGCCTGATCCCGCTTCGCTGGCCCCGGGCTACACCGGCAAGACCTGCATCGGCGACCTGGTCAAGGGCACCAAGGATGGCCAGCCGCGCGAAGTCTTCATCTACAACGTGGCTGACCACGAAGAAGCCTTCGCCGAAACCGACAGCCAGGGCATTTCCTACACTGCCGGTGTACCACCAGTGGCCGCGGCCCTGCTGGTCGCCCGTGGCGAGTGGGATGTGCAGCGCATGGTCAACGTCGAAGAGCTGCCAGCCGAGCCCTTCCTCAAGGCGCTCGACGTGATGGGCCTGCCCACCCGCGTCAAGGACGAGAACGGCGACCGTCCCTGGAGCGAATGACCTGACGCTCCGGTAAAACAAGGTGCGCCGCGCTCGGCGCACCTTGCTGTCTGTACTTCCTTCCCCAGCAGCCTTAATGGCTGTGTCGCCGTGACCCGCTTGCTGCGCTGATCAAACCCCGAGCAACTCACTCAACACCTGCGCCAGGGCCTCGGCCTGTACGGGCTTCTGCACGACGATGCTGCCGGGCAGCTCAAGGCCTTCCAGCTCGGCGTAACCGGTCAGGAACACCACCGGCAGTTGCGGGAAGCGTTCGCGCGCGGCCTTGGCCATCTGTGCGCCGTTGAAGCCGGGCATGGCGAAGTCGGTGAGCAACAGGTCGACGCGCTCATCGAGCATCGTCAGGGCCTGTTCGCCGCTGCGCGCCTTGCGTACCTGGTAGCCATACAGGCGCAGCGCTTCGCCGAGCATTTCCCGCACCAGGTCATCATCGTCCACCAGCAAGATGAAGCGGTCGCGCCCACTGCCGGACAGGCCCTCGGCCGGCTCCTGCAGCGGTGCTTCCGCTTCCAGGGGGCGCTCGACCGCCGGCAGGTACACGCACACTTCAGTACCCTCGCCAAGCCGGGTGTCGATGCGCACACCACCGCCCGATTGCTTGGCAAAGCCGAACACCTGGGCCAGGCCCAGGCCCGAGCCCTTGCCGATGTCCTTGGTGGTGAAGAACGGCTCGAAGACCTTGGCCAGCACCTCTTCGCTCATGCCACAGCCGGTATCGCGGATCGACAACACCACGTAATCGCCAGGCTCGGGATCCTCCGGGCGCTGCGGCGGCTGGCTGATGCGCGTGTTGCGGGTCGACAGGGTCAGATGCCCGCCGTCGGCCATGGCATCGCGGGCGTTGATCGCCAGGTTGAGGATGATCATCTCGGTCTGGGTCGGGTCGGTCAGGGCCTGGCGCAAGCCTGCATGCAGGTCCAGGCGCACCAGGATATTGCCGCCCAAGGTGCGGCGCAGCAGTTCCTCCAGCCCGCCCAAGGTCCTGTTGAGGTCCAGTGGCACCGGTTCCAGGCGCTGGCGCCGCGAGAAGGCGAGCAACTGCGAGGTGAGTTTGGCGCCCCGTTCTCCGGCCTTGCGGATGTGCTGCAGGCGGCTCTGGGCCCTTTCCAGGTTGCCGTTTTCCAGGTCACGCTCGAGAAAGCTTGAGCCGGTGATGATCACCGTCAGCAGGTTGTTGAAGTCGTGGGCCACGCCCGCGGTGAGCTGGCCGACCGCCTCCAGACGCTGCATCTGCTGCAGCGCGGCCTCGATGCGCTCGCGCTCGGCAATCTGCTCGCGCAGCCGGGTATTGGCCTCGGCCAGGCCTATAGCCGCCTCGCGCTCGCTGGTGATGTCACGGGCAACCACATAAAGCAGGGTGTCTTCCGGCACCGCTACCCACGACAGCCAGCGTTGCTGCCCGCTGACATGCTGGATCCGGCCGACGAAGCGGGCACTGGTACGGCCCTGGGCGAGGGCGGCCAGCTCGGCGAGGAAGGCGTCCTGGTCGGTTTCCGGCAGCAGCTCGAGCAGGGACATGTGCGACAGCTGTTCGCGCTTGATGCCTAGGGTCTGCTCCCAGGCCGGGTTCAAGGCCACCGGCGTCAGGTCCTTGTTGAGCACGGCCAGCAGGTCCTGGGACAGTTCCCAGGAGCGGTCGCGCTCGCGGGTACGGCGCTCGACCCGCTCGCCGAGCATTTCGTTGAGCTGGCGCAGGGCCAGGGTGGCCTGGCGCTGCTGATGGACGTCCTGCACCACGCCGGAGAAACGCACGCAGCGGCCGTCGACGAACTGGGTCTGGCCAGTGGTCAACAGCCAGCGCGGCTCCAGGCCATCTGGCCGGGCCACGCGGAACTCGACGCGGTAGCGGCCGTCGCTTTCAGCCTGCATGGCCTGCTTGACGGCTTGCTGCACCTGGGGCAGATCGGCGGAATAGACGCAGGTGTAGAAGCCCTTCAGGCTCATCTCGGTTTGCGCCGGCAAGCCGAACAGGGCCTTGCAACGGTCGTCCCAGACGAGCCGATTGTCCTGCGCGCGGTAGTCCCAGGTACCCATGCCGGCCGCGTCGATGGCAATCCGTGCGCGCGCCTCGACATCGGCCAGGGCCTCCTCGGCAAGGCGCCGGCGTTGACGCTCCTGGACTTCGGTCAGGGCCCGCTTGACGGCCTTGGGCAGCAGCGACAGGTTCTTCTTCAGGACATAGTCGGTGGCGCCCAGGCGGATCATCTCCACCGCGTGTTCCTCCCCGTAAATGCCCGAGAGGAAGATGAACGGTGTATTCGGGGCCAGACGCTGGGCGATGCGCAACACGTCGGTGCCGGACGATCCGGGCAGCACGCAGTCGCAGAGAATCAGGTCATAGCTGCCCTCGCGCAGCGCATCCTGCGCGCCATCGTGGTTGAAGACCTGTTGTGCCTGAACCTGGAACCCGCTGCGCTCCAGGCGTAGCAGGGTCAGCTCGGCGTCCATCGAGCTGTCTTCGACCATCAGCAGTTTTAGCGGGTTGGGCAGCATCGTGCCTCCGTCAGGAATTGCCTCGACGATTCAGGCGCAGCGAACCGGGCGGCGGCTCATTGAGCACTGCCCAGAACACCCCGAGGTCGGAAATCGCCGCGACGAATTCCTTGAACTCGACCGGCTTGACCACGTAGGCGTTCACGCCAAGCGCGTAGGCGCGCATCAGGTCCGGCTCTTCGCGCGAGGACGTCAGCATCACCGTGGGAATGCTGCGCAGGTCGGGCGTCTCGCGGACCACCTTGAGCACTTCCAGGCCATCGACCTTGGGCAGCTTGAGGTCCAGCAGCAGCACCGCGGGATTACCATCGAGGCGTTCGGCGTAGGCGTTACGGCGCAAGAGGTAATCCAGTGCGTCAGCGCCATCGCGCAGAACGATGACTTCGTTGGCCAACTGGCTGCGCTCCAGCGCGACAAGCGTCAACTCCAGGTCCCTGGGGTTATCTTCGACCAACAGGATAGGTTTGAGCATGATTCGTGTAGTCCGTCAGCTATTCAAGGGTTGACGCGGTAGGGCAAAGTGGAAGGTGGCGCCTTGGTCGATCTGGCCCTCGGCCCACACATGTCCATCATGGCGCTCGACGATCCTCCGCACGCTGGCCAGGCCGATGCCAGTGCCTTCGAAGTCTTCCATGCGGTGCAGCCGCTGGAAGACGCCGAACAGCTTGTTGGCGTAGGCCATATCGAAGCCCACGCCATTGTCGCGGATGTAGATCTGGGTTTGGGTCTCGGTCTGGCGAGCGCCGATTTCGATGCGTGCCGGTGTGCGACCACGCGTGTACTTGATGGCATTGGCGATCAGGTTGAGCAATGCCATGTTGATGAAGGCGGGGTCGGCGATCAGCTTGGGCAGGTCACCGACCTCCCAGACGATGTCGCGGCCCTGGTAATCGGGGGCGAGTTCGGCGCGGATGGATTCTACCAGGGCGTTGAGGTCGACGTCCGACAGGCGCAGGGCAGAGCGGCCCATCTGGGAAAAATTGAGCAGGTTGTCAACCAGGGTGCCAGCAAAGCGCGCCGCTTCGTCGATGTGCTGGAGGAAGCGTCGGCCTCGCTCGGTAAGCCCCGCGCCCTCGATCTCGCCGAGCAGTTCGGTGTAGCCGGCGATATGCCGCAGGGGCGCGCGCAGGTCGTGCGAGACGCTGTAGGAAAACGCCTCAAGCTCTTTGTTCGAGCGGCGCAGTTCGCCGGCCAGCTGCGCCAGCTCCTCGGCCTTGCGCAGGACGATGCCCAGCACCGCGGCGCGCAACTCCACCACGGCGTCGATGACCAGCGGATCCCAGGGCGCACAGAAACCGCGCACCTCCTCCTGCCAACGCTCGAAGCTGTGCCGGGGGTTGAGGCTACCGGTCGGCCCGATGGCCTTTTCCGGGCGTCCGGCCCAGGTGACCGTGCGGGCCTGCTCGGGGCGGAACCACACCAGGTAATGCGAGTGGATCTGCGAAATGGCCACGGCCAGGATGCCAGCAACGTGTTCGGCCAGCTCCGGCAGCTCGTCGATATCGCGACGCACATTGTCGCTGTGGAACACCGCTTCCTCGCCGCGACGCGCCAGCCAGTGCACCAGCACATTGACCTGAGCGGCCGGCGGCGTGGCGCCGACCAGGTCGATGCGCTCGGCAGAGATGATCGCCGCCCCTGTGGCGCCAGCAAAGTCCAGCAGCACCGTGGGCAACGCCTGCAGGCCGTCGCTGACGCTGTCGTGGTCGGCCATCGACGAGATCATCTGCACGATGCGCTGGCGCAGGACCAGCCGTTGTTGGGTGTTGGCATGGGACTCGCGCGATTCGATCTGCAGCGACAGCATGTTGCCGAGCAGTTCGCAGGCGGTGCGGGTCTGGAAGTCCACCGGCCGCGGTTGCTCGTGGTGGCAGGAAATCAAGCCCCACAACTGGCCATCGACCACGATCGACAGCGACATCGACGCCAAGGTGCCCATGTTGCGCATGTACTGCAGGTGGATCGGCGACACACTGCGCAGCGAGGCGAAGCTCATGTCCAGCGCCTTGCCGGTGCGCGGGTTATGCGCTGGCACCAGCGGGGAAGGTTGGTAGTGGGCATCCTCGATCACGCGGATACGGTTGATCCGGTACAGCTCGCGCGCCTGGCGCGGGATGTCGGCGGCCGGAAAGCACAGGCCCAGGTACTGCGGATAGCCAGGGTCGGCGACCTCCGCCAGCACCAGGCCATTACCCTCGGCATCGAAGCTGTATGCCTTGACCCGGCCGAAGCCGGTGATGCGCTTGATCTCCTGCACCGAGCGTTGCAGCAGCTCGCCGATGCTGCCGGCCTGGTGCAGGCTGCTGACAAAAGCGCGGACCATGGGGTAGAGGTTACCGTACAGGCCGACGCCCGGCTTGCGCTGGGCAGGCTCGAATTCGGCGATCAGGACGTGGTCATGGCGGTGAGCGAGTACCGTGAGCGGCCGGCCGGCCAGCGGACCCTGGCGCAAGCATACGTCACCGATATGGAAGGGGAAGATCTCATCGTCAGGCAGGTGCTTGAGGTGCTCGCGCAGGTCGACGTCATCGGCCACCAGCGCGGTGAAGTCAGACCCCAGCAGTTCGGCGACGGGGACGCCCAGCCACCGCTCCGCATTGTCGCTCGCTTGGAGGATGCGCAGGTCGGCTTCGTCCAGCGTGAGCAGCAAGCCATGGGGCTGTATGCTGCCCGGAAGGTGAATAGGCTCCTGGGCACAGCGCTCGATGGCCTGCTCCAGAGCGGTCTCGGCGATGGGCAAGGGCTGGACTCTCCTGTAGGTTCCGTCTATGAGCCGAATTCATATGGCACAGGACATTGATCTGCAAAGTATCAGAAAGTTGTCTACTTCGCCGCTGTGAGTGTCCGGCATCGCATCATCGCAATTCCTCCACCAGCGTCGCCAGGGTCTCCAGCACCGCGCCCGCCAGGGCCTTGGAGCGCGCGCCTGACCAGCCGGTAACGGGATTGGGCGCATCATCGTGGTCCTTGAATGGCATCTCCAGGGTCAGCGAGAGGCAGTCATGGGCCTGGCCGACTGCGTTGCACGCCAGGGCCATGTTGGCCTTGCCGGGGGCGCTGCGAGGGTAGCCGTGAGTGGTCTGGAAATCGGCCGTGACGCTGCACAAGGTGGTCCGGAAGCGTTCTTCCAACGTGGCCAGGCGCGGCGTATAGCCGGGATTGCCTTCGCACCCTGCGGTGAACACATGGGCAATTTCCTCATCGCCGTGCACGTCGATAAACAGGTCCACGCCTTGCTGCTTCATCTGGGTCTGGGCGAAGAACACTTCAGGCGTGTGCTCGATGCTCGCGTCCTGCCAGGCGCGGTTGAGGTCCTTACCCTTGAAGTTGGTGCGCAGGTGGCCATGGAAGGCTCCATCGGGGTTCATGTTGGGAATCAGATAGAGGTCGGCGGCGGCCAGCAGCCGCTGCACGCCGGCGTCGTTGCCCTGCAGGCGATCGATCACCCCCTCCATGAACCACTCGGCCATGTGCTCCCCCGGGTGCTGTTGGGCGATCAACCACAGCTTGCGCTTGCCAGGTTCGCCGCTGCCGGCGCGCAGCAGGGGGATGTCACGGCCCTGGACGCTACGTCCCGTGGCCAGCAGTTCGACGCCGGGCAGTTGCCGGGCGCGTTCGATCAACTGATTGTGCCGGGCGCGGGTGTAGGGCTCGAAATAGGCGAACCAGGCCTGGGGCTCATGGGCCTGCAGCTCGAACGCCAGGGCCTGGCCGTCGAATTGGCTGGGAATGCGGAACCAGTGCTGCTGGTCGTAGGAGGCCACTGCCTGGTAACCGCTCCAAGCCCTGTGGTACGAGGACTGGCCGGCGTTTTCCAGGCTGAAGCGATGGGTGTGGCCAGGTGTCAGGCCGCTGGCCTTGAAGTGGAACCACTGGAAGTGATCGCTGTGCGAATCAGGACGAATCGCCAGACGCACCCGGCTTGGGTTGTTGGCATCCAGGACCTGGATATTACCAGCGTCGAAATCGCAATCGATGTGCAGCGGGGACAGCGTCACGGTCATTTGCCAAGCTCCTGTGGCTTTGTTGTGACGCTACTCTACACCGACAATGAGGGCACTGTGGGCCTCAGGCCCAGAACCCGATCACCAGCAACGCCACCACGCCCAGGCTGATGGCGATCGAGCAGCCACCCAAGGTCAGCGCTGCCCGGCCTTGCTGGTGCCAGCCGTCGCGGCCCAGCACACGGGCTGGCGCAAGCAAGCTGCGCCAGCGCAGTTCGGTCTGGTGAAATGCTTGCAGATGCTCAGGCGCGGCGTCCAGCCAGCGGCGGAAGTCGATGCGCTCGCACGCTGTCACCTGTGGGCTCTGCAGGCGCACGTACCACTGACCGGCGACGCTGGCCAAGGCATCGCCGGGCTCACGGGCGGTCTGCAACGCCTGGTTCATGTGGCGCTCGATGGTCAGCAACGGCAGGTTCAGACGCTCGGCGATAGCGGCAAAGCCGAGCTGGTCGAGGCGGTTGAGCAGGAACACCTGCTGCACGCGCCGCGGTAGCCGGCGCAGGGCACAAAGCAAGGCATCCTCGGTGAGGGCCAAGGCATGTTGCGGGCGGTGTTCGAGGGGCAGCAGCAGGCGGGTCATGAACAAGCTCCTTGCATGGATGGGATGACCTGGGGAGCATCTTCCCTGACGCTGGGCAAGAGCTTAATCTTAACGAGATTGATTCTCAAGTGCTGATTGCGCAAAGTGTTGTTACAACCATTCACGGATTGATACACCTTTGCTATCATCGCCGCCATCCAGCGGTAACCCTCTTCATTAGCCTGAAGAACCAAAAAAAAGACCCGGCAAAAGCCGGGTCAAAAACCGTGATTAGCCTGATGAGGAGATAATCTGAGAGTCCGACCTAAGGGCTTCCAGGTTATCCAGCCGGTCTCGCGACCTGCTGAGTGCAATAATAATCGTTATCATTTGCCAGTCAAATGAATTTTCAGTTAGCCGGCAAAAATAATTGCCGGAGCACTTCCTCACTCCCGGCAACCGGGGCTGTTGCCGTTCGTCGGCCATCACGTCCTCTCTCTTCGTTCCCTACTCAAAGCACCCCGGTGTCTGGCTTTTCGGCCGGCGTTTGCCTGGGCTCGAGCAGCGTCCTGACCAGGTTGACCATTTGCAGCAGCGTGAAGAGCACTTCGCGCGAAGAGTCCTGCATGTGCCTGCCTGACTCGTAGGCCGTGGTGGCGGTCCAGCGCAGCAGGCTGGCCGCATGGGCATTGGCCTGTTCGGGTGTCACGTCGTCACGCAGGACCCAGAGAAATTCATCCGGCTCGGGGCGGGCAGGCGGGGGGTTGAGGTAATAATCGAGCGCACGGCGGGCGGCTTCGCTGTCCAGTTCTGTTTCTGTTTTTGTCTTGGGTTTCATCCTGTTACCTGTTTGCCAGCACTTTGGTGTAGTGAATACGGAGCATAGATCAATCCGTACTAATCATGTGCAAATAAATAATACGGATTGTGTATTGAGCCGTCTAATACAGTCCGTATTGTTCCGGGCATGGAAAACTGGATTGCATTTCTCACGCGCTACAAAGACGAACACCACCTCAACCAGGACAAGCTCGCGGAGCGCCTGGGCATGACTCAGGGCGGTGTAGGGCACTGGCTGCGCGGTACGCGCAGGCCGACGGTCAAGAACATCAACCAGGCACTGGCCAAGCTGGGTCTGGTCCATCTGGAGGCGCAGGTGCTGGTGGTCGGGCGCGACATGGTCAGCGAGCCGAGCGCGCCTTACCAGAGCGATGCCTACGTCAGCTTCCGCTTCCCGGTCCTGGCCTGGGCAGACCTGCAAGGACCGCTGCCGGAGACGTGCACGGTGCACCTGCAAACCGATTACTCCACCCGCGGCAAGGCCTATTGGCTACCGGTTGAAAACGATGCCATGAATGCCTCCAGTGGCAGGAGCGTGCCCGAGGGAATGTTGGTGCTGGTGGATACCACCTTGGAGGCGCTCCCAGGCAAACTGGTGATCGCGCGCCAGCCCGGCAAGCCCGCCGTGTTTCGCCAGTTGATCGAGGAGGGCGGTGAACGCATGCTCAAGCCGCTCAACACGCTTTACCCCACCGTTCTGTGCGAAGCGGGATGCGAGTTCCTGGGCGTGGTGGTGAGGGCCCACGCCAAGTTCTGAAAGGCTGGCTTGCCGGGCCGCTGCGTTGCGCAGCGGCCCTGTTTGCACAAGCCTGCGCGGGGCAGCTAGTCCGTCCTCTCTTCAAGTTCGACCAGCACCGTGCCCTCGCTGACCATGTCCCCTTCCTGACAGAACAAGGCCTTGACCGTCCCGGCATGGGGCGCGCGGATGCTGTGTTCCATCTTCATGGCTTCGAGCACCACCAGCGCTGTTCCGGCCTCGACCTGTTGGCCGACCTCGGCCGACACCCGCACGATACTGCCGTTCATCGGCGCGCCCAGACCAGCTTGGTGGCTGTGGCTGGCTTCAGCTTCGGCGATCGGGTCGAAAGCGCTCACGCAGTGCAGTTCGCCCTCCCAGCCCAGGTACAAGGCCTGGCCACGTCGTACCGCGAGGTGACGGCGACGCAGGCCGTCTTGATCCTGACACAGCTGCTCATCAATCAGCCGGTAGGCCGCGGGTGCGGCGTGCTCCAGGCTCAGGGCTTGATCCTTGCCATCACAGCTCAGGTGCAGGCTGACATGGGCGGGGATGCCCAGGCGCAGGCCGCTGGCGTGGGACCAGGGGGAGTGCGGATCGTCGCCGCGCTCCCGCGCCGGCTGGCTCTGCAGCCAGGCCTCGGCCGCAGCCTGCCAGAAGGCGGCCGGCAGCTCGCTGGGCGGTGGCAGCAGTTGCGCCTGATGACGCGGGATGAAACCGGTATCCAGCTCGGCGGCGGCAAAGGCTGGGTGGGCGAGGATGCGCCGCAAAAAGCCGATGTTGGTCTTCAGTCCGCCGATGGCGAACTCGTCGAGCATCGCCAGCAAGCGCAGGCGCGCCTGTTCGCGGTTCTCTCCCCAGGCAATCAGCTTGCCCAGCATGGGGTCGTAATAAGGCGAAACGCTGTCCCCTTCGCTGACCCCGCTGTCAACGCGCCGGCCAGCGCCTGGGGCGCACTCGCGGTAGAGCGCCAGGGTGCCGGTGGCGGGCAGGAAGTCGTTGCCAGGGTCTTCGGCGTACAGGCGCACCTCGATGGCATGGCCATTGAGCGGCACTTGCGCCTGGGTGATCGGCAAGGCCTCGCCGCAGGCCACGCGGATCTGCCAGGCCACCAGGTCCAGGCCGGTGATGGCTTCGGTGACCGGATGCTCGACCTGCAGACGGGTGTTCATTTCCATGAAGAAGAATTCGCCACGGGCGTCGAGCAAGAACTCCACGGTACCGGCACCGACGTAGCCGATGGCCTGTGCGGCACGCACCGCTGCCTCGCCCATGGCCTGGCGCAGGGCCGGGGACAGGCCTGGGGCCGGCGCTTCTTCGACGACCTTCTGGTGGCGGCGCTGGATCGAGCAGTCGCGCTCGTTGAGGTACAGGCAGTTGCCGTGCTGGTCGGCAAATACCTGGATTTCCACGTGGCGTGGCTTGAGCACGTATTTCTCGACGAGCATGCGTGCATCGCCGAACGACGACTGCGCCTCGCGTTGGGCCGAGGCCAAGGCATCGGCCAGCTGGCCTTCCTCCTCGACCACCTTCATGCCCTTGCCGCCGCCACCGGCGCTGGCCTTGAGCAGCACGGGATAGCCGATGCGCCTGGCTGCCGTGCGGAAGGTCTGCAAGTCCTGGGCCTCACCGTGGTAGCCCGGCACCAAGGGCACCCCGGCTTGCTCCATCAACGCCTTGGCCGCCGACTTGCTGCCCATGGCGTCGATGGCACTGGCCGGTGGGCCGAGGAAGATCAGCCCCGCCTGCTCCACGGCGCGGGCGAAGCCTGCGTTTTCTGAAAGAAAGCCATAGCCAGGGTGGATGGCCTGCGCGCCGCTGGCCTTCGCCGCGGCCAGCAGCTTGTCGATGTCCAGGTAGCTCTCGGCGGCCTTGGCCCCGCCCAGGTCGACGCACACGTCAGCTTCACGGCTGTGACGGGCCTGGCGGTCGATGGCGCTGTGCACAGCCACCGTGGTCAGGCCCAGGGCCTTGGCGGTGCGCATGATCCGACAGGCGATTTCACCGCGGTTGGCGACCATCAGGGTGGTCAGCGTGGGTTGGCTCATGGGCGCGGCTCCTTGTCCGAAGTGGCTTGCCAGGCGGGCGGGCGTTTCTCCAGGAAGGCACGCAGGCCTTCCTGGCCCTCGGCGCTGACCCGGATGCGGGCGATGGCGTTCTCGCAGTAGCGGCGCACGGCCGGGGTCAGCTCGCCGTGTCCGACCTCACGCAGCAGTTCCTTGCTGGCGCGCATGGCCTGCGGGCTGTTCTGCAGCAGGTTGTCGACCCAGGCTTGGACCTGCTGTTCAAGCTGCGCGGCGGGATAGACTTCGGCCAGCAGGCCCAGCTCGCGGGCGCGCAGGCCGCTGAAACGCTCGGCGGTCAGGGCATAGCGGCGGGCGGCGCGCTCGCCCATGGCCTGGACCACGAAAGGGCTGATCACCGCCGGCGCCAGGCCGATGCGCACCTCGGACAGGCACAGCTGCGCGTCTTCGCTGCCGATGGCCATGTCACAGCAACTGATCAGGCCCAGCGCTCCACCGAAGGCAGCGCCCTGGACCACCGCCAGGGTCGGCACCTTGAGCCGCGCCAGGTTGTACATCAGCTCGGCCAGTTCGCGGGCGTCGTCCAGGTTGGTGTTGTAGTCCAGCTCGGCCGACTGCTGCATCCACGCAAGGTCGGCGCCGGCGCTGAAGTGCCGGCCACGGCCACGCAGCAGCACAAAGCGCAGGCTGGCATCGTTGCCGATGCGGTCGATGGCGATGATCAGCTCGCGGATCATCTGTGCGTTGAAGGCGTTGTGCTTGTCTTCGCGGCTCAGCCAGAGTGTGGCGAAGCCGCGCGGGTCCTTGACCAGCTCAAGGGTGCTGAAATCGCTCATGGGTCACATCCGGAAAATGCCGAAACGGCTTTGTTCGATCGGAGCGTTCAGCGCGGCAGACAATGCCAGGCCGAGCACGTCACGGGTCTGCGCTGGGTCGATGACACCGTCATCCCAGAGTCGGGCGCTGGAGTAGTAGGGGTGGCCCTGGTGCTCGTACTGGTCGAGGATCGGCTGCTTGAGCCGCGCCTCGTCCTCGGCGCTGAAGGCCTGGCCGCTGCGTTCGCTCTGCTCGCGCTTGACCTGGGCCAGCACCCCGGCGGCCTGCTCGGCGCCCATCACGCCGATCCGGGCGTTGGGCCACATCCACAAGAAGCGCGGGTCGTAGGCGCGGCCACACATGCCATAGTTGCCGGCGCCAAAGCTGCCGCCGATGATCACCGTGAACTTCGGCACCTGGGCGCAGGCCACCGCGGTGACCAGCTTGGCGCCGTGCTTGGCAATGCCGCCTTCCTCGTACTTCTTGCCGACCATGAAGCCGGTGATGTTCTGCAGGAACAGCAGCGGTATGCCCCGCTGGCAGGCCAGCTCGATAAAGTGCGCGCCTTTTTGCGCCGCTTCCGCGAAGAGGATGCCATTGTTGGCCAGGATCGCCAGAGGATAGCCCTGCAGGTGGGCGAAGCCGCACACCAGGGTGGTCCCGAACAACGCCTTGAACTCGTCGAACTGCGAGCCGTCGACCAGGCGCGCGATCACCTCGCGCACATCGAAGGGTTGCTTGGCGTCGGCCGGGATCACCCCGTACAACGTCTGAGCATCGTGCAGCGGCGCGATCGGCGCGCGCTGCGCAAGCTGGCCGAGCTTGCGCCAGTTGAGGTTGGCCATGCTGCGTCGCGCCAGCGCCAGGGCGTGCTCGTCGTTGTCGGCATAGTGGTCGGCCACGCCGCTGGTGCGGCAATGCACGTCGGCACCGCCCAGCTCCTCGGCGCTGACTACTTCGCCGGTGGCGGCCTTCACCAGCGGCGGGCCGGCCAGGAAGATGGTTGCCTGCTGGCGGACCATGATCGCCTCGTCGGCCATGGCCGGCACATAGGCGCCCCCGGCCGTGCACGAGCCCATCACCACGGCGATCTGCGGGATGCCCAGGGCGCTCATGTTGGCCTGGTTGAAGAAGATCCGCCCGAAGTGCTCGCGGTCTGGAAACACCTCGTCCTGGCGTGGCAGGTTGGCGCCGCCGGAATCCACCAGGTACAGGCAGGGCAGGCGGTTCTGCAAGGCGATGGCCTGGGCGCGCAGGTGCTTCTTCACGGTCAGTGGATAGTACGAACCGCCTTTGACCGTGGCGTCATTGGCCACGATCATGCATTCGACACCTTCAACCCGGCCGATCCCGGCGATCACACCGGCGGCGGGCACCTCTTCGCCATAGACCTCATGGGCGGCCAGCTGACCGATCTCGAGGAACGGCGAGCCGGGGTCGAGCAACCGGTCGATGCGCTCGCGGGGCAACAGCTTGCCGCGCGAGGTATGTCGCTCCTGGGCCTTGGGCCCGCCGCCCTGGCGGACCTGGGCGAGCAAGGCGCGCAGCGCCTCGACTTGCGCCGTCATGGCGGTGGCGTTCTGTGCAAACTCTGGCGATCTTGGATTTAGCTGTGACTTCAGAATCATCGTTGCTCCCGGCGCAGCCGCTGGCGTCAAGCGTCAAGCTATAAGCTGCAAGTTGATCTGCGTGGTGGCGGCAAGCGCGCATCGATAGAGCGCCGCAGTGCGCACGCCGTTACCGCTTGGAGCGCGTCAGCGCGTCTCATTGAACAGCTCGCGGCCGATCAGCATGCGACGGATCTCGCTGGTGCCGGCGCCGATCTCATAGAGCTTGGCGTCGCGCAGCAGGCGGCCGGCCGGAAATTCGTTGATGTAGCCGTTGCCGCCGAGGATCTGGATCGCCTCCAGGGCCATCTGCGTGGCGCGCTCGGCGGTGTAGAGGATTACCCCGGCGGCGTCCTTGCGCGTGGTCTCGCTGCGATCGCACGCCTGGGCCACGGCATAGAGGTAGGCGCGGCTGGCATTGAGCTGGGTATACATGTCGGCGATCTTGCCCTGGATCAGCTGGAATTCGCCGATGCTCTGGCCAAACTGCTTGCGGTCGTGGATGTAGGGCACCACCAGGTCCATGCAGGCCTGCATGATCCCGGTCGGGCCCCCGGAGAGCACCACGCGCTCGTAGTCCAGGCCGCTCATCAGCACGCGCACCCCACCATCGAGCTGGCCGAGGATGTTTTCCTCCGGTACCTCGACGTCGTCGAAGAACAGCTCGCAGGTGTTGGAGCCGCGCATGCCTAGCTTGTCGAACTTGTTGCCACGGCTGAAGCCTTTGAAATCACGCTCGACAATGAACGCGGTGATGCCGTGGGGGCCCTTGTCCAGGTCGGTCTTGGCGTAGATCACGTAGGTGTTGGCGTCCGGGCCGTTGGTGATCCAGGTCTTGCTGCCGTTGAGGACGAAGCGGTCGCCCCGGCGCTCGGCGCGCAGCTTCATCGAGACCACATCGGAGCCGGCGTTGGGTTCGCTCATGGCCAGGGCGCCGATGTGCTCGCCACTGATCAGCCGTGGCAGGTACTTGCGCTTCTGCTCGGGAGTGCCGTTGCGGTTGATCTGGTTGACGCAAAGGTTGGAATGGGCGCCGTAGGACAGGGCGACCGAGGCAGAGCCACGGCTGATCTCTTCCATCGCCACCACATGGGCCAGGTAGCCCAGGCCGGCTCCGCCGTATTCTTCCGCCACGGTGATGCCCAGCAGGCCCATGTCGCCGAACTTGCGCCACATGTCGGCGGGGAACAGGTTGTCCTGGTCGATCTGCGCGGCGCGCGGTGTCAGCTCGCTGGCCACGAACGCCTGGACCTGGTCGCGGAGCATGTCGATGGTTTCGCCCAAAGCGAAGTTCAGGGAGGGGTAATGCATGCTGGGGCACCTTGTTGTTCTTGATATGGGGTAGCGCTGACCCTGTGGGCGCGGGCTTGCCCGCGATGCGATCGCTTGGGCAACGATGGCGCGCCACCAATTGACGCATTCGCGGGCAAGCCCGCACCCACAAGGTCAGCGTGGATTTCACCTTTACGTTAACGTAAGCCTGCTGATCTGGGCTGTCAATTACTCATGACCTTTACGTTAACGTAAATGTGCGCCAGAGTAGTGCTGGCTTGCTTTAGTCATGCCCAGAACAACCACAAGAAGGGATCACCATGAGTCAACCGAGCTATACCCGTGGCCGCCAGGACCCGCCCTTGCTGACCCTGACCATTGGCCAGGCCTTCGACCGCACGGTAGCGCGCTACGCCGAGCGCGAGGCGCTGGTGGTGTGCCACCAGCAGCGGCGCTATACCTGGCAGCAATTGGCCGAGCAGGTCGACCGCCACGCCCGGGCGCTGATGGCGCTGGGCGTGGCGACGGGCGACCGGCTGGGCATCTGGGCGCCCAACTGCGCCGAATGGTGCATCCTGCAACTGGCCAGCGCCAAGGTCGGGGCCATTCTGGTCAACATCAACCCGGCCTACCGGGTCAGTGAGCTGGACTTTGTACTGCGCCAGTCGGGCTGCCGCTGGCTGGTCTGCGCGGGTGCCTTCAAGACTTGCGATTACCACGCCATGCTCGTCGAGCTGCTGCCCGAACTGGCCAGCCAGGCGCCGGGGCAGCTGCGCAGCGCCCGGTTACCGGCACTGCGCGGGGTGATTAGCCTGGCCGAGCAACCCCCAGCGGGCTTCGTGCCCTGGGCGCAGCTGGGCGAATACGCCGCCAGCACCGACCTTGCGGCCTATGCAGCGCGCCAGCAGAGTCTGCAGTTCGACCAGCCGGTGAACATCCAGTACACCTCCGGCACCACCGGCGCGCCAAAGGGGGCGACCCTCAGCCACTACAACCTCCTCAACAATGGCTTCATGGTCGGCCAGAGCCTGGGTTTGACCGAGCAGGACCGCATGGTGATCCCGGTGCCGCTGTACCACTGCTTTGGCATGGTCATGGGCAACCTCGGCTGCATCACCCACGCCAGCACCCTGATCTACCCCAGCGACGCCTTCGACCCCGAGCTGACCCTGAAGGCCGTGGCCAGCGAGCGCGCAACCATTCTCTATGGCGTGCCGACCATGTTCATCGCCATGCTCGACCACCCCCGGCGCAGCGCCTTGGACCTCAGCAGCCTGCGCAGCGGCATCATGGCCGGTGCCACCTGCCCGATCGAGGTAATGCGACGGGTGATCGACCAACTGCACATGGGCGAAGTGCAGATCGCCTATGGCATGACCGAGACCAGCCCTGTGTCCTTGCAGACCGGTCCCGACGATGACCTGGAGCTGCGGGTGACCACCGTCGGGCAGACCCAGCCGCACCTGGAGAGCAAACTGGTCGACGAGCAGGGCTGCATCGTCCCGCGGGGACAGATCGGCGAACTCTGCACGCGAGGTTACAGCGTCATGCTCGGCTACTGGGAGCAGCCGCAGGCCACCCTCGATGCCATCGATCCGGCCTGCTGGATGCACACCGGCGACCTGGCGGTGATGGACGAGGCCGGCTACGTGCGCATCGTCGGGCGTAACAAGGACATGATCATCCGCGGCGGCGAGAACATCTATCCACGCGAACTGGAGGAGTTCTTCTTCACCCATCCGGCGGTGGCCGACGTACAGGTCGTGGGGATGCCTTGCAGCAAGTATGGCGAGGAGGTCGTCGCCTGGATCAAGTTGCATGCGGATCACAGCACCAGTGCCGAGGCGTTGCGGGCGTGGTGCAAGGCACGTATCGCTCACTTCAAAGTGCCGCGTCACTATCATTTCGTCGACGAATTTCCCATGACGGTCACGGGGAAAGTACAGAAGTTCAGGATGCGCGAGATCAGTATCGAGTTGTTCAAGGGATAAGCTACAAGCTACAAGCTACAAGCTACAAGCTACAAGCAGAGCAGGCCGTGCGCGCTTGTGCTTGCAGCTTGCAGCTTTTGTTCAAGCCTTCACCGCAGGCTCCTGGCTGGGCGGATCTCCCACTGGCAGGGACGGTTTGTCGGGCTGCTCGTCCGGCTCTTCATCCGGCGTGGGCGGTGGCAGCTTGGGGTCGTCGATATTGGGATCGGGCGTTTCAGGGGGCGTAGGGATATTCATGAACAAACCTCGCTGACTGCAGGGGTGTGCAAGTTACGACTCTAGCCGGCCCGATTCGCTCATTTTTTTGGTTCATGCTGACCATTAGGGCATGTCTGGAGATTAGGTGTGGGTTGACGGGTGCATGGCTGGGGATTGGGTCAGGCGCCGAACCGCCGTTCCCACAGGACCTGCCCGCGGCAATCCATCCCCCAGGTGTATTCCCGGCAATGCCATTATTTTTTGAACCCCGGTCAGTAGGACCGCTCTGAATGCTTACCGCCCAGCAAAACGGAGCAAGGTTCGATGTCCCATAATGAGCCCTTCGAAAGCGTGCCCATGGCCAACGACCACCCCGACCAGGCCATCAGCCTGTCCCAGGCGTTGCTGGCACCGCGAATCGTCATCGAGAATACCCAGCCGGTCCTGGATGGCGGCGAGTTCGCGGCCAAGGCGGTAGCGGGCCAGCCGGTGCAGGTCAGCAGCAAGGTCTACGTCGATGGCCATGACCGCCTGGCCGTGATGCTCAACTGGCGTCAGGCGCACAGCCAGCGCTGGCATTGCGTGCCGATGGAGGCTTTGGGCAACGACCTCTGGCAGGCCGAGTTCATCCCGCAGGAACTGGGTTTGCACTTGTTCAGTATCGAAGCCTGGATCGATCCCTATGCTACCTATTGCCATGACCTGGAGAAGAAATACCACGCCGGCGTAGCCGTGAACCTGGAACTGGAGGAGGGCAGGCTGCTGCTCGGCCAAGGTATCGAGCGCAGCGAAGGCGTGCTGCGCGAGCAGTTGCACGCCTTGCAGCAGCGCCTGCCGACCTTGCCGGTCGACGAGCAGGTGACGTTGCTGATGGATGCCAACACCGCCCTGCTGATGAGCGAAGCCGAGCACCGCAGTTACCTGACCCGCAGCCACGAACTGCCGGTGGACGTGGACCGCCAGCAGGCGCTGTTCGCCAGCTGGTACGAGCTGTTCCCGCGGTCGATCACCGATGATCCCGCGCGTCACGGCACCTTCAACGATGTCCACCAGCGCCTGCCGATGATCCGCGACATGGGCTTCGACGTGCTCTATTTCCCGCCGATCCACCCCATCGGGACCGCGCACCGCAAGGGCCGCAACAATGCCCTGCAGGCGGCGCCGGGCGACCCAGGCAGCCCCTATGCCATCGGCAGTGCCGAAGGCGGGCATGACGCCATTCATCCGCAACTGGGCAGCCGCGAGGACTTCCGCCGGCTGGTCGCCGCCGCGGCCGAGCATGGCCTGGAAATCGCCCTGGACTTCGCCATCCAGTGCTCCCAGGACCATCCTTGGCTCACCGAGCACCCAGGCTGGTTCAGCTGGCGTCCGGACGGCACTATCCGCTATGCCGAAAACCCACCGAAAAAATACCAGGACATCGTCAACGTCGACTTCTACGCCGCCGAAGCGGTGCCCTCGCTGTGGCTGGCACTGCGTGACGTGGTGGTGGGCTGGGTCGAGGAGGGGGTCAAGACCTTCCGCGTCGACAACCCGCACACCAAGCCGCTGCCATTCTGGCAATGGCTGATCGCCAATGTCCGCAGCCAGCATCCGGAGGTGATCTTCCTCGCCGAGGCCTTTACCAAGCCGGCGATGATGGCGCGCCTGGGCAAGGTCGGTTACGCGCAGAGCTACACCTATTTCACCTGGCGCAACACCAAGGCCGAGCTCACCGAATACTTCGAGCAGCTCAACCAGCCGCCGTGGTCGCAGTGTTACCGCCCCAACTTCTTCGTCAACACGCCCGACATCAACCCGTTTTTCCTGCAGAACTCCGGCCGCGCCGGCTTCCTGCTCCGTGCCGCCCTGGCGACCATGGGCTCGGGACTCTGGGGCATGTATTCAGGCTTTGAGCTGTGCGAAGGGGCGGCGCTGCCAGGCAAGGAGGAGTACCTGGATTCGGAGAAGTACGAGATCCGCCCACGCGACTTCACCCAGCCGGGCAACATCATCGCCGAAATTGCCCAGCTCAATCGCATTCGTCGGCAGAACCGCGCCTTGCAAACCCACCTGGGGTTGAGCTTCTACAATTGCTGGAACGACAACATCCTGTACTTCGGCAAGCGCACGGCGAACAAGGACAACTTTATCCTCGTAGCCATCAGCCTCGATCCGCACAACGCTCAAGAGGCGCATTTCGAATTGCCGCTGTGGGAACTGGGCCTGGACGATGGCGCCGACACGCTCGGCGAAGACCTGATGAGCGGCCACCGCTGGACCTGGCATGGCAAGACTCAGTGGATGCGCATCGAACCCTGGCACCTGCCCTTCGGGATCTGGCGTATAGAAAAAGCCCTCTAGAAAGGAGTCGACCATGGCCAAGCGTAGCCGCCCGGCAGCGTTCATCGACGACCCGCTCTGGTACAAGGACGCGGTGATCTACCAGGTACACGTCAAGTCCTTCTTCGACTCGAACAACGATGGCATTGGCGACTTTCCCGGCTTGATCGCCAAGCTCGACTACATTGCCGAGCTTGGGGTCAATACCCTCTGGCTGCTGCCATTCTACCCGTCGCCACGGCGCGACGATGGCTACGACATCGCTGAGTACAAGGCGGTGCACAGCGACTATGGCAGCATGGCCGACGCGCGGCGCTTCATCGCCGAGGCGCACAAGCGTGGCCTGCGGGTGATCACCGAGCTGGTCATCAACCACACCTCCGACCAGCACCCCTGGTTCCAGCGCGCCCGCCACGCCAAGCCCGGCAGCCGGGCGCGGGAGTTCTACGTATGGTCGGACGACGACCAAAAATACGACGGTACGCGGATCATCTTCATCGACACCGAGAAGTCCAACTGGACCTGGGACCCGGTGGCCGGTCAGTACTTCTGGCACCGCTTCTACTCGCACCAGCCAGACCTGAACTTCGATAACCCGCAGGTCATGAAGGCCGTGATCGGGGTGATGCGCTATTGGCTCGACCTGGGCGTCGATGGCCTGCGCCTGGACGCTATCCCCTACCTGATCGAGCGCGACGGCACCAACAACGAAAACCTGTCCGAGACCCACCAGGTGCTCAAGGCCATCCGCGCCGAGATCGACGCCAACTACCCCGACCGCATGCTCCTGGCCGAGGCCAACCAGTGGCCTGAAGACACCCGGCCGTACTTCGGCGAGGGCGATGGCGACGAGTGCCACATGGCTTTCCACTTCCCGCTGATGCCCCGCATGTACATGGCACTGGCCATGGAGGATCGCTTCCCGATCACCGATATCCTGCGCCAGACGCCGGAAATTCCGGCCAACTGCCAATGGGCGATCTTCCTGCGCAACCATGACGAGCTGACCCTGGAAATGGTCACCGACCGAGAGCGCGACTACCTCTGGAACTATTACGCGCAAGACCGCCGCGCGCGCATCAACCTGGGCATCCGCCGCCGCCTGGCGCCGCTGCTGCAGCGCGACCGTCGACGCATCGAGCTGTTGACCAGCCTGCTGCTGTCGATGCCAGGCACGCCGACCCTGTATTACGGCGACGAAATTGGCATGGGCGACAACATCTTCCTGGGCGATCGTGACGGCGTGCGCACCCCCATGCAATGGTCGCTGGACCGTAACGGTGGCTTCTCTCGCGCCGACCCACAGCGCCTGGTGCTGCCCCCGATCATGGACCCGCTGTACGGCTACCAGGCGGTCAACGTCGAGGCCCAGTCCCACGACCCGCATTCATTGCTCAACTGGAACCGCCGTCTGCTGGCCGTGCGCAAGCAGCAAAAGGCCTTTGGCCGCGGAACGTTGAAAATGCTCAGCCCCAGCAACCGGCGTATCCTGGCCTATCTGCGCGAATACACCGATGCCGAGGGCCAGACCGAGATCGTGCTCTGTGTCGCCAACGTTTCGCGCGCCGCCCAGGCCGCCGAGCTTGAGCTGTCGCACTACGCCGAGAGCGTGCCGGTCGAGATGCTCGGCGGCAGCGCGTTCCCGCCCATCGGCCAGCTGCCGTTTCTGCTGACCTTGCCGCCCTATGGCTTCTACTGGTTCGTCCTGGCGCCGCGCGACCGCATGCCCAGCTGGCACGTGGAGCCGACCCAGAGCCTCCCGGAGTTCACCACCCTGGTGTTGAAAAAACGTATGGAAGAGCTACTCGAATCCCCCGTCTGCGACACCTTGCAGGCCACCATCCTGCCTCAATACCTGCCCAAGCGGCGCTGGTTCGCTGGCAAGGAAACCCGCATCGATCAGGTACGCATTCGCTATGGCGTGCGCTTCGGCTCCTCGACCAGTCCGGTGCTGCTTAGCGAGATCGAAGTGCAGGGCGGCGGCCAGACCAGCCACTACCAGCTGCCGTTCGGCCTGATCGGCGAAGAGCAGATCAGCAGCGCCTTGCCCCAGCAGCTCGCGCTGGCGCGGGTGCGCCGCGGCCGCCAGGTCGGCTTGATTACCGACGCCTTCGTTCTCGAACCCTTCATCCGCGCGTTACTGCGCGCCTGCCAGGAGGGCACCCGCTTGCCGAGCGCGGCAGGTGAATTGCGTTTCGAAAGCACCGCGCAATTGGCCACCCTCAACCTGGGCGAGGACAGCGAGGTGCGTTACCTGAGCGCCGAGCAATCCAACAGCTCGGTCGTGGTTGGCAATACCCTGGTGCTCAAGCTGATCCGCCGGGTCAACCCGGGCATCCACCCCGAACTTGAGATGAGTGCCTATCTGACGGCCGTGGGCTTCGCCAACATCTCGCCGCTGCTCGGCTGGGTCAGCCGCGTCGACGCACAGGGCGAGCCGCACCTGCTGATGATCGCCCAGGGTTACCTGAGCAACCAGGGCGATGCTTGGGACTGGTCGCAGAACACGCTGGAGCGAGCCATCCGCGATGAAATGGAGCCGGGCGATGGCGAGGCCCAGGCGCATACCGATGCCCTTGAGGAACTCACAGGCTTTGCCGCCTTGCTCGGCCAGCGTCTGGGCGAGATGCACCTGTTGCTTGGCGCGCCGAGCAGCGACCCGGCCTTCGAGCCCCGTGCCAGCACCGCCGAGGACAGCGCGCACTGGGGCCGGCAGATCAGCGCCGAACTCAGCCATGCCCTTGACCTGCTGGCTCAGCACCGCGACCACCTGGACAGCGACAGCCAGGCCCTGGTCGACGACCTGCAGCAACAGCGCGACGGCCTGACCCGGCATGTCGAGAATCTGGCTAGCCTGGCCCAGGGCGGACTATTGATGCGCGTGCATGGTGACCTGCACCTGGGCCAGGTGCTGGTGGTGCAGGGTGATGCCTACCTGATCGACTTCGAGGGTGAACCGGCGCGGGCGCTCGATGAGCGACGGGCCAAGCACAGCCCATACAAGGATGTCAGCGGCGTACTGCGATCCTTCGACTATGCTGCAGCGATGATCCTGCGCAACGCCTCGGCGGTAGATTTGTCCGAGCCTGCGCGTCAGGCGCGTCAACGGGTGGCCAGGCAGTACCTGCACCAGTCCCGCCACGCCTTCGTCGAGGCGTATGGGCTGGCGACCGCAGCCCTGCCGCATGCCTGGGAACAGGCTGAAGGCGAGCGTGCGGCACTGGAGCTGTTCTGCCTGGAAAAAGCTGCCTATGAAATCCTTTATGAGGCCGAGAACCGGCCGAGCTGGCTGGCCGTACCCTTGCACGGCCTGCATGGACTGATCAGTACCTGGGGAGAGTCATAGATGAGTGCAACAACGCGTGAAAACGGCGGACTTCGGCAACGGGATGTCGATGCCCTGGCCCGCGCCGAACACGCCGACCCATTCGCTGTATTGGGCCCGCATCCGGACGGTGCGGGCGGCGTATTCGTGCGTGCTTACCTGCCCACCGCCTTGAGCGTTCGCTTGCTCGCGCGTGAGGGGGGCGAGCCGCTTGGCGAACTGCAGCAGGGCTCGTTGCCGGGTTTGTTCACGATCCACCTGAGCCAGGCTCAGCCCTACGTATTGCAGATTACGTGGGCGGGCGGCGAGCAGATCACCGAGGATCCATACAGCTACGGCCCGCAACTGGGCGAGATGGATCTTTACCTGTTCGCCGAGGGCAACCACCGCGACCTCTCGGGGCGTTTTGGCGCCCAGCCGATGCAGGTCGATGGCGTGCACGGCGTGTGCTTCTCGGTATGGGCACCCAATGCCCGCCGGGTCTCGGTAGTGGGTGATTTCAACAACTGGGACGGCCGGCGCCACCCCATGCGCCTGCGCCACGATGCCGGTGTATGGGAGCTGTTCATCCCGCGCCTGGGCGCCGGGGAGTCCTACAAATTCGAGGTGCTCGGCCAGCACGGTGTGCTGCCGCTCAAGGCCGACCCCTTGGCCCGCGCCACCGAGCTGCCCCCCAGTACCGCCTCGAAGGTGGCCGGCGAGCTGGGCCACGACTGGCAGGACCACACCTGGATGCAGACGCGAGGCGAGCGTCACGCCTACAGCGCGCCCTTGTCGATCTACGAGCTGCACGCCGGTTCCTGGCAGTGCGAGCTGGATGAAGTCGGCGAGGTCTCGCGGTTCTACAACTGGCGCGAGCTGGCCGATCGGCTGGTGCCCTATGTGCAGGAGCTGGGCTTCACTCATATCGAATTGCTGCCAATCATGGAGCACCCATTCGGCGGCTCCTGGGGCTATCAGCCGTTGTCGATGTTCGCGCCGACCGCGCGGTATGGCACCGCGGAAGACTTCGCGGCCTTCATCGACGCCTGTCATCAGGCTGAGATCGGTGTGATCCTGGACTGGGTCCCGGCGCATTTCCCCACCGACGAACATGGCCTGGCCCAGTTCGACGGCACGGCACTGTACGAATACGCGAACCCGCTGGAGGGCTTCCACCAGGATTGGGACACGCTGATCTACAACCTTGGACGCAACGAGGTGCGCGGCTTCATGCTGGCCTCGGCGCTGCATTGGCTCAAACACTTCCATATCGACGGCCTGCGTGTGGATGCCGTGGCCTCGATGCTGTACCGCGACTATTCGCGCAAGGCCGGGGAATGGGTGCCCAACCGCCACGGCGGGCGCGAGAACCTGGAAGCCATCGACTTCCTGCGACATCTCAACGACGTGGCTGCCCTGGAGGCTCCGGGCAGCCTGATCATCGCCGAGGAATCCACGGCCTGGCCTGGGGTGAGCCAGCCCACGCCGCAGGGCGGTCTGGGCTTTGGCTACAAGTGGAACATGGGCTGGATGCACGACACGCTGCATTACATCCAGAACGACTCCATCCACCGTAATCACCACCATAACGAAATGAGCTTCGGGCTGATCTACGCCTATTCAGAGCACTTCATCCTGCCGATTTCCCATGACGAGGTGGTGCACGGCAAGCACTCGCTGATCGACAAGATGCCGGGAGATCGCTGGCAGAAGTTCGCCAACCTGCGCGCCTACCTGGCCTTCATGTGGATGCATCCGGGCAAGAAGCTACTGTTCATGGGCTGCGAGTTCGGCCAATGGCGCGAGTGGAACCACGACCAGCAGCTGGACTGGTACCTGCTGCAGTACTCCGAGCACCAAGGTGTGCAGCGCCTGGTCAGCGACCTTAACCGTCTGTATCGCGAACAAGCGGCCCTGCACGAGCTGGACTGCCAGCCTCAGGGCTTCCAGTGGCTGATTGGCGACGATGCGCGAAACAGCGTCTTCGCCTGGCTGCGGTGGAGCAGCAGCGGCGAGCCGCTGCTGGTGGTCGCCAACTTCACTCCCGTGCCGCGGGAAGCCTATCGCATTGGCGTGCCCTTCGGCGAACAGTGGCAGGAGCTGCTCAACAGCGATGCCGAGACCTATGCCGGCTCCAATGTGGGCAACCTGGGGGCGGTGGCCAGCGAATCGATTCCCATCCATGGCCAACCCCTGTCGCTGGCGTTGAACCTGCCACCGTTGGGGGTGCTGGTGATGAAACCGCGGTGATTCCTGGGTGAGCTAGCCTCCACCTCAATGCCACCGCCACTGCGCCATGGGCCTGCGCTCGCAAGGAGCGTAGGTCTGTCGGCGGTGCGCTTACCAGCGCGTTCTGCCTTGATTCAGGCATAACCGCATTCGCTATTCGCTGCCTGTGGTCATGCCGAATGTTGGCTAAAACTGGACTTCCACAGCCAGCGGCAGATGGTCGGACAGATGCGTCCAGGGTTTATGATCCAAGATCTTTGGCGCATGACTCTCGGCATTGCGCAGGTAGATGCGGTCCAGCCGCAGCAAGGGCAGACGGGCGGGATAGGTGCGGGCGAGCAGGCCATGGTGGCGCTCGAACGCTTCGTGCAAATCACACTGGCGGGCGAGGGTGCGGTTGCCGCGCAGCTGCCAGTCCTTGAAGTCGCCAGCGATGATCACCGGGTCGTCGGCGGGTAGTGAATCGAGCAGGCGGCGCAGCAACTCCAGTTGTTTCTGGCGATGGCTTTCGAGTAACGACAGGTGCACGCAGATGGCATGCACGTGGCGGGGACCGGGCACGTCCAGCAGGCAATGCAGCAGACCGCGGCGTTCGGGCCCGGTGATCGAGACGTCGAGGTTGCGGTACTCGAGGATGGGGTACTTGGACAGCAAGGCGTTGCCGTGGTGGCCGTCGGGGTAGACGGCATTGCGTCCATAGGCAAAATCACTCCACATGCTGTCGGCGAGAAATTCATACTGCGAGGTTTGCGGCCAGCCGGGATAGCGGGCGGCATGCCGGTCATGGCTGCCGAGCACTTCCTGGAGAAAGACGATGTCGGCTTGGGTGCTGCGCACCGCTTCACGTAACTCAGGGAGAATGAAGCGGCGGTTGAAGGCGGTAAAGCCCTTGTGGGTATTGACCGTCAGCACACGCACCCGGTGAACGGGCGGGGCGTGGCTGACGGCTGCGAAACCTGGCTTGCCGGCTTCGAGGTTCACGGTGACTCCTGGCCAACGGCGATACAGCTTAGGACCGGCCAGGCCTCCTCAGGTTCCTCGGTCCGCTCAATCCTCTTCGCGCTGCAGAACGAACAGCAACAGCGAACGGCCCTTGACCTCGAACGTGGTGCCGAAGTCCAGGTGCTGGGCCTTGCGCAGTTGCGGTCGGTCGGTGTCGACCAGGCAACTCCAGTGGTCTCCCTCGGGTACCGGGGGCAATTGGAAGGGCACGGTATCGTGGTGGGCATTGACGATCAGCAGCAAGGTCGCGTCGGAGCCGGGGCGGGCGATGCCGCTGACCTGGGCACGGCCGTCCATGAGCATCCCCAGGCAGCGGCCATGGGGGTCCTGCCATTGCTCCACGGTCATCTCGCTGGCATCAGGCGCCAGCCAGGTGACGTCCTTGACCCCGATGGCTTCGTTGTAATCACCGACCAGGAAGCGCGAACGGCGCAGCACGGGGTATTCCAGGCGCAGGCGGGTCAGGCGCTTGACGAAGCTCAACATCGCCTTGCCTTCCTCGTCCAGGTCCCAGTTGATCCAGCCGATGTCGCTGTCCTGGCAATAGGCATTGTTATTGCCGTTCTGGGTGCGGCTGAATTCGTCACCAGCGACGATCATGGGTGTGCCCTGGGAGAGCAACAATGTGGCGAAGAAGTTGCGCATCTGGCGCATGCGCAGATCAGCGATCTCAGGGTCTTCGGTCGGACCTTCGGCGCCGCAGTTCCAGGACAGGTTGTTGTCGGTGCCGTCTTGGTTGTTCTCGTCGTTGTCCTCGTTGTGCTTGTCGTTGTACGAGACCAGGTCGCGCAGGGTGAAACCATCGTGGGCGGTGATGAAGTTGACCGAAGCGTAAGGGCGCCGGCCGCGGTTGTTGAAGAGCTCGCCCGAGGCGGTGATGCGCGAGGCAAAATCGGCCAGCTGGCCTTCGTCGCCTTTCCAGAAGGCCCGGGCGGTGTCACGGAAGCGGTCGTTCCACTCCGCCCAGCCGGGGGCGAAGTTGCCCACCTGATAGCCACCGGGGCCGCAGTCCCAAGGCTCGGCAATCAGTTTGACCTGGCTGAGCAAGGGGTCCTGGCGGCAGGCAACGAGGAAGCTGTGGCGTTCGTCGAAGCCGTCGTGGTAGCGCCCGAGAATGGTCGCCAGGTCGAAGCGGAAGCCATCCACATGCATCTCGCCGGCCCAATAGCGCAGCGAGTCGGTGACCAGTTGCAGGACGCACGGGTGGCTCAGGTCGAGGGTGTTGCCGGTGCCGGAGTCGTTGATGTAGTAGCGTTTGTCGTCGGGCATCAGGCGATAGTAGGAAGCGTTGTCGATGCCGCGCATCGACAAGGTCGGGCCTTGCTCATTGCCCTCGGCGGTGTGGTTGTAGACCACGTCGAGAATCAGCTCCAGCCCCGCGTCGTGCAGGTGCGCGACCATCTCCTTGAATTCCGCGATCTTGCCGTTGGCCAGGTAGCGGGGGTGCGGGGCAAAGAAGGCGATGCTGTTGTAGCCCCAGTAGTTGTTCAGGCCCTTGTGCAGCAGGTGCTGGTCGTTGACGAAAGCATGGATCGGCAGCAGCTCGATGGACGATACGCCCAAGTCCTTGATGTGCTTGAGCAGTTCATCGTTCATCAAGCCAGCGAAGGTGCCACGGTTGTTCTCCGGGACGGCCGGGTGACGCATGCTGATGCCGCGGATATGCGCTTCGTAGAAAATGGTACGTTCCCAGGGTATCTGCACACGCCGGTCGCGACCCCAGGTGTAGGCCGGGTCGATGACCTTGCACTTGGGCACGAAGGGGGCGCTGTCGCGCTCATCGAAGCTCAGGTCGCCGTCGGGATGGCCGATGGTATAGCCGAACAGCGCCTCGGACCACTTCAGTTCACCGACCAATTGCTTGGCGTAGGGATCGATCAGCAACTTATTGGGGTTGAAACGATGACCGTTCTCTGGCTCGTAGGGACCGTACACCCGGTAGCCGTAGATCAGCCCCGGATGGGCATCGGGCAGGTAGCCGTGGTAGATCTCGTCGGTGTATTCGGGCAATTCGATGCGCTCGACCTCAGTCTCGCCACTGGCATCGAACAGGCATAGCTCGACCTTGGTCGCATTGGCCGAGAACAACGCGAAGTTTACGCCCAGGCCGTCCCAAGTGGCGCCCAGGGGGAAAGGCTGCCCTTCGCGGATGCGCGAGGGAGCAACGGAGCGGTTGGGTTTCTTGGATGTACGTGGGGTCATGGCGTCCTCTCTTTGACCGGGTAACGCAGCACCGCGGCGCTCATGGCGCCGGGTGCCAGAAATCTATAATGTCTGGGCAGCACGGTGGGCTCGCGCGTCCTTGCACGATGATTTCAGGGGACGGTGATCACGACGCTGGCGCTGCAGGAAGGTGCGTAACCGCAGTTGCCGCAGGCCTGCATCGGGTTCATCACAAGAAACCGATCACCCGGCCGCAGGCTTCTTCACGGCCCGAGGCCTCTTCGCTGCAACGGGTTTCTCAGCTACGTCAGGTGCCACCTTGGGCTGCGCCGCGACCTTGGGTTGTGCCGCGACCTTGGTTTCAGCGGCGACCTTGGGCTTGGCTGCGGCCTTCTTGCGCGGGGTGGCCTTGGGCGCCAGGGCTTCGGCTTCGGCTAGCTTGCGAGCCATCTCCCAGTGGCGTTCCTCTTCGCCCTCGGGTTTGCCCTCCGATTCCCAGATCTGGTAGGCGAATTCACGGATACGCTTATCATCGACACTCATTTCGACGCTCCTGATGCTTAGACATGTTCAATCAACAGATTAACCGGAAAATCCGCCAACGCTGCGTTGAGCCACAATTCTCTAGAATTGGTGACCGCGGCACCGGCAAAAAGTCCCGTGCAATTGGCAGGTGACAACGCAAATGGCAGGATCACCCGGGTATCTTCCCAGTTCTGTGCTGGAATCAATGGAATCGGAGCATTGCCAAGCAAGGTGCAGGCCAGCCGCGGAACGACGACGATGGCCCGCTCGCCATCACCCAGGCGGGCAAAGGCGAGCACCTTGTCGGCGTGGCGGCCCTTGACCGTCAGGGGCAGGTAGTCGCCGCGGCGGAACAGTTCCGGATGGGCGCGGCGACAATCCAGCACGCGGGCAATCAGCGCCTGCTTGACCCTACCGTCGCGCCAGTGCTCGAGCAGCGCGGACAATGGTGCGCTGTCGTCCAGCGCCTGGCGCCGGGCTGAGTAGTCAACCGGGCGGCGGTTGTCCGGGTCGACCAGGCTCAGGTCCCAGAACTCGTCGCCCTGGTACAGGTCGGGCACGCCGGGTGCGGTCATGCGCAGCATGGACTGCACCAGGCCATTGAGCGCGCCGGGACAGGCGATCAGCGCCACGGCGTCGGCCAGGGATTGACGCAGTTGCTGGTTCTGCTCGTCCAGCAGAAGGCCATCGACATAGGCGGCGCACGCCTGCTCGTAGGCATCGTTGGGCGCACTCCAGCTGCTGCGCAGCTTGGCTTCGCGCAGGGCCTTCTGCTGCCACTGGCGGATGCGCTCGGCGTACTGGCGCAGGCCCTCCTGGTCATCGCAGCGCAGCGCCAGCGGCCAGCTGCCCAGCAGGGTCTGGTACAGCAGCAACTCGTCGCCCGGCGTAGGCGCCGGGCCATCGTTGAGGGCCTGGCGCAGGGGTGCGGCCAGTTCCCGCCAGTGTTCGACCCGGCTGGCCAGCCACGGGCCGCGTTCGCTCAGCACCGCCAGGCGCGCACGGCAATCTTCACCGCGCTTGTGATCATGGGTGGCGGTGGCCAGCAGGCTGTCGGGGAAGTCGCGCAGACGCCGCTGTGCCTCATTGTGGAACACCTCGGGGCCGGCGCTGAAGCGCTCGGCGTCGAAGCCGACATCGTTGCGCGAGAGCAGGCGTGCCGAGCGGTAGAAGGCGGTATCCTCCACGGCCTTGGCCGCGCTGGGGGCGGTCAGTTGCTGGAAACGCACGCAGGCGTGGCGCAGGTGCTTGCGTGGGCGACCCACCGGCAACTGGCGCCAAGGCTGACCACCGAGCCAGCGCTGCAGGTGCTCCAGTACCGGCCAGTCGTTTTCACCCAGGCTGAGGCGCGCGCCCCGCAGGGCCTGTTGGAAAAATACCTGGTCTTCGGCGGGGCGGCCCAGCGCGTTGATATACGTGCGGTAGACCGGGTAATGCTCGACCAGCGCCTGCAACGCGCGGCGGATGGCACCGAGGGTCAGGTCACGGGTCATCAGGTCATCGCGGGCTACTTGCAGCAAGGCCAGGGCCACCGACTCGAAATCACCGGCAAGGGAGCCGTTGAGTACTTGCTGGCGGGCCAGGCGCACCTCTTCGGCAAAGTCCGGCCGTTCGCTGACGCTGCTCCACAGCTCGGTCAGCGGCGCTTCGCCGGCGGGATCGTGCTGCAGCAAGGAAACCTGGTTCATGAATTCGTAGCCGGTGGTGCCATCGACCAGCCAGTCCTGGTGCAGCTGTTCGCCCGCCCCGAGGATTTTTTCCACATAGATCGGCAGGTGCTCGACCGCGGCCTCCAGCGGACGCCGCGCGGTGAGGCGGTCGACCCTGCGGCGCAACTTGCGACAGTAGCCACGGGGATCGGCCAGCCCATCGATATGGTCGATACGCAGGCCATCCACCAAGCCACGTTCGATCAGTTCGAACAGCTTGGCGTGGGTGGCTTCGAACACCGTCGCGCGCTCGACCCGCAGGCCGCCCAGCTCGTTGATGTCGAAGAAGCGCCGCCAGTTGATGTCGTCGGCGGCGGTGCGCCAGCTGGCGAGGCGGTAGGTCTGGCGTTCGAGCAGCAGGTGCAGGCGCCTCAAGCCCTCCTCATTGCGACTGTCGAAGGCGTTCAGGGCGGTATCGAGGTCGGCGCCCTCGCGTACCCGGCGGGCCAGCTCGGCGTGCAGGGGTATGGCATCCTCCAGCGGTCTGGCCGAGGCCTGTAGTGCGGTGAAGTCTTGTGCGATGGACTGCAGGGAGGGGTCGGTGCTCAGGCTGAGGATCCAGCCATAGTCCTGCGGACAGATCGGGAAACGGTGATCATAGTGGGTAATCTGCAGTACCCCCTGCTGGGCGTCGAAGGTCAGCGGAATCTCGCCGGCCTGCAGGGCGGCGCCGTAGTCGCTGCCCAGAAACGGCAGCAGCAGCTGGCCAGCCAGTAGTGGGTCGCTGGAGTGCCACTGAATGTCGAAGAACTCGGCATAGGGGCTGCGTCGGCCCCAGGCCAGCAGGCTCTGCCACCACGGGTTGTCGGCACCGCCCACGGCCATGTGGTTGGACACCGTGTCGAGGATCAGGCCCATGCCGTGTTGGCGCAGGGCCGCGACCAGGCGTTCGAGCGCGGGTTCGCCGCCCAGCTCTGGGTTGACCCGGGTCGGGTCGACCACGTCGTAGCCGTGGCGCGAGCCGGCCCGGGCGCTCAGGATCGGCGAGGCGTACACGTGGCTGATGCCCAGGCGGGCGAAATAAGGGATGAGGGGCTGCGCGTCATCCAGGGTGAAATCGGCGTGAAATTGCAGGCGTACGGTGGCGGTCAGGGGTTTCATCGGTCACGCTCATGGGCTTGTTCACGGGCCTGGGCCAGCAGCTCCAGGCGGCGCGCGGCATCGCTGTCGTCGAGCAACTCGCGTACCTGTAGGGCAAAGCGGCGACGCCAGTTGGGGTGGCCGTCGGTGGTGCCAGGCAAGTTCGGTTGTTCGTCGCAACCGAGCAGGTCTTCCAGAGGTACCAGCACCAGGGGTGCGCGGGTGTGGCCCAGGTAGTGGATGCTGGCATCGATCAGGTCGTCGATGTCCGGCAACGGGCTACCGTAGCTGCGTTCAAGGGTACGCTGCAGACCGTGGCGCTCCAGCTGGCGGCCGTGCCGCCACTCAAGCTCCGTGGTCTGGTCGACCAGCATCAGGCGGTTGTTCCAGTCGATATCGCGGGCCTGGAGCCACCCGGCCAGCGGCGGTAGGTCGTGGGTGCCGGTGGTGGCCAGGGCGTTGTCCGGCCAGTCGAGCATAGGCAGGAAATGGCCCGGCGGGTCCTGTTCGAACTGCAGCACGCGCATGCCTAGGATGGCTTTCTTTGCCAAGGTTTCGCGCAGGCCCTTGGGGACCGTGCCCAGGTCCTCGCCCAGGACAATGGCCTGGTGACGCACTGACTCCAGCGCCAGCAGGCGCAACATGTCTTCAAGCGGGTAGTGGACGTACGCACCCTCACTGGGCTTGGCCCCGTGGGGAATCAGCCACAAGCGCTGCAGGCCCATGACATGGTCGATGCGCAGGCCGCCGGCATGGGCGAAGTTGGCCTGCAGCATCTCGATGAACGCGCGATAGCCATTGCGCCGCAACCCTTGCGGTGAAAAGCCGCAGATGCCCCAGTCCTGCCCGGCGCGGTTGAGGATATCTGGCGGCGCACCGACGGTGAGGTCCGAAAGCAGCTCATCCTGACGGCTCCAGGCCTGGCTGCCGGCACCGTCGGCGCCGACCGCCAGGTCAGCGATCAGGCCCACGGCCATGCCGTTGCCGCGGGCTGCTTCCTGGGCCCGTTGCAGGCAGCGCTCGGTCAACCACTGGCAGAACGCGTGGTATTCGATCTCGCTGGGGTTGGCTGTGGCGAATGCCTCGACTTCCGGGTGATAAGGGTCATGCCAGGCAGCGGGCCAGTCGCGCCAGTCGGCGCCCAGGCCCTCGGCGACGGCGTGGGCCTGCAGGGCCTCGAAGCGGCAATGATGCTCCAGGGCTTGGCCGGCGGCGCTGCGAAAGCTGTCGAAGTCGACCCGTTGCGGATGCTCGCCAGTGGCGAAATCTTGGTACAGCGCGCGCAACACCTGACGGTGGGCCGCGGCCGCCCGCGGCCAGTCGACCAGGGGCTGACGCTCGAGTTCGTCAAGGGTGCCTTGCAGGCCGCAGGCCTCGATTGCCATGCGCACGGCACGCTCGCCGAGCAGGACTTCGGGGCTGGCGTAGAGGCTGTTGAGCAGCAGGCGGCTGGAGGGCGAGTAGGGGCTGTAGTGCTCCTGTTCGGCGCTGGTCAGCGCATGCATCGGGCTGATGGCCAGGGCGTCGGCGCCACGTTCGGCGGCGCTGCGGGCCAGTTGCTCCAGCGCCATGCAGTCGCCGTAGCCGCCGTCCGCGGGACGGCGCAAGCTGTACAGCTGCGCGCTCAGGCCCCAGCAGCGGGGGTTGGCGTGCTGCGTGGCATCGGCCAGGCTGTAGCAGCGCGGCGGTGCCACGGCCAGGGTAAAGCGCTGTTCGCCCAGCGTCAGCTGGTGGTAACCGAGGGGCAGATCGTTCGGCAGATGCGCCCGTTCATCCAGCTGCACCTCGCGCTGGCTGCCATCTTCCAGCGTCGCGCGCCCCCGGCTGTTGGCGGCGAAGTAGTGGTGCAGCGGCACGGGCTGCCCCAGCTCGCAGGTCAGCAGGGGCGGCAGGTGGTCGACGTCCTGGGATTGCTCCAGTGCCTGCAGGCTCTCGTTGATCGTTGTATCGTCCGCGGCCGGATGTCCCAGCCCCTCCAGGACCCGGCGCAGGACCGGGTCGTTGACCTGTTGCGGACGCCCGTTGGCGTCGATCCAGTCACGGGCGACGCCGGCCTTGGCAGCCAGGCGATACAAAGGCTGTTGGCTCATGTGGACTCCTGGCCAGGGGGGATCAGGCTGACCACGCAGCTGCGTGGGGCCAAGGTAGTGTCGCTATGCGGTACGTCGGCACTGTCGAACAGGCGCTGGTCGGGGGCAGGCAGGTCTACCGGTTGAGGGGCGTCTGCCAGGTTGAGGTCGATTCGCAGCGCCTGGCCGTCTCCCAGGCGCCAGCGCGCGGTCAGCGCGCGCTCGCCCAGCACCGTGGCGCCCATGGCGCGGCTGCCTGGCAGGCGCGGGATGATATGACGCTGGCGCAAGTCGAGCAGTTGCCGATAGAGCGTCGCCCAGTCGCCGTGCCCGTCGTTGTTTGCCTGGAGCCGCGATGCCTCGAAAGTGGCTGGGGCGTTCGGGTCGGGGATGCGCTCGCGCTGTTCGGGCTCGGCGAAGCTGGAAAAATGCTCGAACTCGGCACGACGGCCCTCGCGCACCGCATCAGCCAACTCATCATGGTGATCGGTGAAAAACAGGAAGGGCTGGCGACTACCGAGGTCATCGCCCATGAACAACAGCGGGATCATCGGCCCCAGCAGCAGCAGCGTGGTGGCCGCGCGCAGGGCCTCGGGTGGGCAGAGACGGGTCAGGCGCTCGCCCAGGGCGCGGTTGCCGATCTGGTCATGGTTTTGCAGAAACAGCACGAACGCGCTGGGCTCGAGGTGACCGCTGGGCTCCCCGCGTGGGGTGCCGTGGCGGTTGGGTTGGCCTTGGAAGACGAAGCCCTGGCTCAGGCAGCGAGCGAGCTTTTCGATCGGCGCATCGCGGTAGTCGGCGTAGTAGCCTTCTTTCTCGCCGGTCAGCAGTACGTGCAGGGCGTTGTGGCCGTCATCGTTCCACTGGGCATCGAAGTCTTTTTCAAGCAAGGAGGCTTCATTGTGCTCGTTCTCCAGCACCAGCCAGACCTGGCGGCCTGGCTCGATTGCCTGGCGCACGCGCTGGGCCAGTTCGATCAGAAAGTCCGGCTGATTGATGGCATGCACCGCATCCAGGCGCAGGCCGTCGAAACGGTAATCGCACAGCCACATCAGGGCATTCTGGATGAAGAATTCCCGTACTTCGGGGCGACGGAAGTCGATCGCCTTGCCCCATGGCGTCTGGCGGTCTTCGCGAAAGAACGTGCTGGCATAGGCATGCAGGTAGTTGCCGTCGGGGCCGAAGTGGTTGTAGACCACGTCCAGCAAGACCATCAGCCCATGCCCATGGGCCTGGTCGATCAGCTCGCACAGCTGCTGCGGGCTGCCATAGTTGTGCTGTGGCGCGAACGGCAGCACGCCGTCATAGCCCCAGTTGCGTTCACCGGGGAACTGGCCCAAGGGCATCAGCTCGATGGCCGTGATACCCAGCTCTGCCAAGCGCGGCAGCTGCGCCGCGACGCCGCCATAGCCGTCAAAAAGGCCAACGTGCAGCTCTTGGATGACGGCCTCGTGCCAGGGCCGTCCTTGCCAGGGATGTCGCCAGTCGAACTGGTCCAGATCCACGACTTCGCTGGGACCGTGCACGCCTTCGGGCTGGAAGCGCGACGCGGGATCGGCCACCGCCAATTCATCGTCGACGCGAAAGTGATAGCGGCTGCCGGCCTGGCAGGGGGCCACGCCCCCAAACCAGCCGTCGCCTTCAGGCAGCAACTGCACGGGCGGTTGCTGTTCGAGCTCAAGGGTCACGTTGCGCGCATCTGGCGCCCAAAGGGCGAAGCGCGCCGACGTGGCGTCCATCATCTGTGCGCCATGTTTGGGCATCTTCGGCATCTCTGTCAGTAAGAGTTGACGTGGGCCTCTTGTACCAGCTCTTCATAAAGCCGAGCGTAGGGTTCCACCGCCTGGCACCAGTTGAAAGGTTGCGTCATTGCCAGGCAGCGCATGGCATTGAGCAGGTCTTTCTTGCCGTGCACATAGAAGGCCCGGCTGAGCGCTTCACGGTAGCTTTGGACAGTGGACTCGTTGAACAGAAAACCCGTCACGCCGTTCTCGATGGTGTCGGCCAGGCCTCCGGTGTTGCGCGCCACCGGCAGCGAGCCGAAGCGTTGCGCATACATCTGGCTCAGGCCGCAGGGCTCATAGCGCGATGGCATCAGCAAAAAGTCACTGCCCGCGAACATGCGCCGGGCGTCGGTCTCGTTGAAGCCGATGCGCACCCCGATCTGTCCGGGATGACGCAGGGCCAGTTCGCTCATGGCCTGCTCTTCTTCCGGCTCGCCCCGGCCAATGATCGCGATCTGGCCCCCCTGGCTGACGATGTATTCGGCCACGCCCAGGGTCAGGTCCAGGCCTTTCTGATAGACCAGGCGCGAGACCACGGCAAACAGTGGACCGGTGGAGGGTTGCAGCCCGAACAGCTCGCGCACTTGCTGGGTATTGCGCGCCTTGCCTTCCCAGTCATTGATGCTGAAGCGGTGGACCAGGTGCTTGTCGGTGGCCGAATCCCAGCTTTCGTCGATGCCGTTGGGAATACCGCAGAGCAGGCCTTGCTGGGCCTTGCTCTCCAGAAAACCATCAAGCCCGCAGCCAAACGCCGGCGTGGTGATCTCGCGGGCATAGGTGGCGCTCACCGTGGTAATGCGGCTGGAGTACGCCAGGCCCGCCTTGAGGAACGAAAGCTTGCCGTAGAACTCCATGGCTTCCTGCTGCAGGGCATGATCGGGGATCGCCAGCTCCGGGCAGCATGCGCGGCTATACACGCCTTGGTAGGCCAGGTTGTGGATGGTGAACAGGGTTGGCGTGCGCAGGCCACGCCAGTGCATGTAGGCCGGAGCCAGGCCAGCGGGCCAGTCATGGGCATGTACCAGCTCCGGAGTCCAGTGCACCATGCCTTCGCCAGCGGCGATTTCCGCGGCGGCCAGGCCCAGCCGGGCGAAGCGGATGTGGTTGTCCGGCCAGTCGCGGCCGTTATTGGCGCCGTAGGGGCCGCCTTCGCGCTGGTACAGCTCCGGGCAGATCAGCACGTAGATGACCAGGCCATCGGCCAGGTCCATGCGGCCGATCTTGCAAGGAGGGAGCGCGGCATGACCACTCAATTCACCGACCAGATGGATCGGGTTATCGCTTTCCAGAACCTGCGGATACCCAGGAATCAGTACTCGGACATCGTGCAGATGGCGCATGGCCTTGGGCAGTGCGGAGGACACGTCGCCAAGGCCGCCAGTCTTGATCAGGTCGGCAATTTCGGAGGTAACGAACAGGACTTTACGCTTGTGGGGACTAGGGCGGCGCTGGGCGCCTGGTACCTTGGCTGTCGTGGCGAAATCCGGTACGAGCGACTCGCGGTTTTGCGGGGTGAAAGTCTCTACATGAGGTTCGACAGCGGCACTGATCATACTTCTCTCCGTCCCTATGTTGCGGGTGCCTGGCACCCTTCGCAGTACTTCTTGTTGGTCTCTCTTGATTGGGTACATGCATCACCCCAACCCGCAGGGTCATAACGCACGCACTGAGCAGTCCGGCGCTCGTGCCAATGGCGTCATGACTATGGGTGGGTGAGCCGAGCCAGGAAGTCCTGGCGCGCGGCCTACTTAGTTCCTGACCTGCCAGCACGCCGGAAAGTTTCGACTTTTTTCTGTCGTTAATCCCGAGCGGTCGGCAGACCGAATCTTGAGTGTAGGAGAGAAAGCGATAAAAATGTGACCCGTTGGTCATTTATGTTTGGTCGCCAAACGGACGAGCGCATACGGGTGTTCAGGCGGGGACAGAGGCGAGGAATTGTGGCTGCTCGCTGGTGCAGGCTAGGCTGCCTGCGCCAGGCGAGTTATCGTGGCGGATTTCAGAGGGCGGCGGTTTTTTTGCCAGGACGTGTCTGTTCAAGCAACAGATTCAGGCGTGCGACTTGCTGCTGCAACTGGTCGCGCTCGTCTTTGAGGCGGCGCAATTCATCGCGACGGACCGAGACGTAGAGGGTCTGGACAGGGGTAGCAGGCATCAGGGTTCCCATTGCACACCTCGCAATTGGCTTGTGACATTGGTAAGCGTAGTCGCTCGGACGGCCGCGATTCTGAATTCTTTTCCCGATCATGGGAACTTTTTTGTTTATGGTGGTCACGCCGTTCGTCGCTGAACCAAGGGCGGATGTGCTGGACTAATCTGAAAACGCGAACTGCGTTGTCATCTATTTCTGAAGGGAGCATCGGCATGCAATTGGGAATCGTCGGGCTGGGCCGCATGGGCGGCAATATCGCAAGACGGCTGATGCGCGCAGGGCATCGTACCGTGGTCCATGACCGCAACCACGAGGCCGTGACCACCTTGATCGGCGAGGGCGCGACCGGCGCCCATGACCTTGGGGCGCTGGTCCAGAAGCTGGAGGCGCCGCGGGCTGTGTGGGTGATGCTGCCGGCTGGCGAGCCTACCGAGCAGACCATCACCCAGCTGGCCGACCTGCTTGAACCGGGCGATGTGATCATCGACGGCGGCAATACCTTCTACAAGGACGATGTACGCCGCGCCGCGCAGCTGAGCGAGCGGGGTCTGCATTATATGGATGTCGGCACCTCAGGCGGCGTCTGGGGCCTGGAGCGCGGCTATTGCATGATGATCGGTGGCGAAGAGGCCGTGTTCCAACGCCTGGAGCCGCTGTTCGCCGCCCTGGCCCCTGGCGTCGGTGACATCCCCCGCACTCGCGGGCGCACCGGTGATCCTGGGCGTGCGGAGCAGGGCTATATCCATGCTGGCCCGCCCGGTGCCGGCCACTACGTGAAAATGGTCCACAATGGCATCGAGTACGGCCTGATGCAGGCCTACGCCGAAGGCTTCGACCTGCTGCGCAGCAAAGGCGGCGAGGGACTGCCCGAAGCGCAACGCTTTGACCTGGATGTGGCCGAGATCGCTGAGGTCTGGCGACGGGGCAGCGTGGTGACGTCTTGGCTGCTTGACCTGACCGCCGATGCGCTGGTGGCAGACCCACAGCTGGCCGATTTCAGCGGCTCGGTGTCCGACAGCGGCGAAGGACGCTGGACCATCGACGCCGCCGTTGAGCAGGCGGTGCCAGTGCCAGTGCTGTCCAGCGCCCTGTTCGCCCGCTTCCGTTCGCGCCAGCAAGAGGGCACCTACGGCGACAAACTGCTGTCGGCCATGCGCCTGGGCTTCGGTGGCCATGTCGAGAAGCGCGAATGAAGAACACCCCGATCGAATCCGCCCCGCCTTGCACCCTGTTCCTCTTCGGTGCCAATGGTGACCTGGTCAAGCGCCTGCTGATGCCGGCGTTGTACAACCTTGGTCGCGACGGTCTGCTGGACCAGGACCTGAGCATCGTCGGGGTCGATCACAACCAAGCTACCGCCAGCGAGTTCGCTGCGCGCCTGGAAGCCTTCATGCGCGAGCGTGACAAGGGCGGCGAGGGTGCCAGCGCGGGTCTGGACGAGCAACTGTGGGCTATCCTGGCCAAGCGCCTCGGCTACCTGACGGGTGATTTCCTCGACCCGCAGACATACGCGGCCATCGGCGAGCGTATCGACCAGGCGGCCACCGGTAACGCTGTGTTCTACCTGGCCACCTCGCCACGCTTCTTCCCTGAAGTCGTCCAGCGCCTGGGTGCCGCCGGATTGCTCGATGAGTCCAAGGGCGGTTTTCGCCGGGTGGTGGTCGAGAAGCCCTTCGGCACGGACCTGGCCAGCGCCGAGGCGCTCAATGCTTGCCTGTTGCGGGTGATGAACGAGCGGCAGATCTACCGCATCGACCATTACCTGGGCAAGGAGACGGTACAGAACATCCTGGTCAGCCGTTTCTCCAACGGCCTGTTCGAATCGTTCTGGAACAACCACTACATCGACCACGTGCAGATCACTGCGGCTGAAACCGTAGGCGTCGAGGGACGCGGCGCCTTCTACGACAGCACCGGCGCCCTGCGCGACATGGTCCCCAACCACCTGTTCCAACTGCTGGCGATGGTCGCCATGGAGCCTCCAGCGGCCTTCGCCGCCGACGCGGTGCGCAGCGAAAAGGCCAAGGTGATCGGCGCCATCCGTCCCTTGTCGCGCACCATGGCCCTGAAAAACTCGGTGCGCGGGCAGTACGTGGCCGGCCAGCAGGGTGGCAAGGGGGTCCCCGGCTATCGCGAAGAACCCAAGGTAGACCCGCAGAGCCGGACCGAAACCTACGTGGCGCTCAAGGTGATGATCGACAATTGGCGTTGGGTCGGCGTGCCGTTCTATCTGCGCACCGGCAAGCGCATGAGCGTGCGCGACACCGAGATCGCCATCTGCTTCAAGCCGGCGCCCTACGCGCAGTTTCGCGAGTCCGAGGCCGAGCGGCCCAAGCCCAACTACCTGAAGATCCAGATCCAGCCCAACGAAGGCATGTGGTTCGACCTGCAGGCCAAGCGCCCTGGGCCGGAACTGGTGATGGAGAATGTCCAGCTGGGCTTCGCCTACAAGGACTTCTTCCAGATGATGCCCTCCACCGGCTACGAAACCCTGATCTATGACTGCTTGACCGGCGACCAGACGTTGTTCCAGCGCGCCGACAACATCGAGAACGGCTGGCGCGCGGTGCAGCCCTTCCTCGATGCCTGGGCCTCGGATGACGAGGTGCAGGCCTACGCGGCTGGCGAGGATGGTCCGGCAGCCGGCAACGAGCTACTGGCCCGTGACAAGCGCGAGTGGCACCCGCTGGGCTGACAACAAGGAGAGCCAATGCCTGCGCTGATCGAAGACTATGCCCTGCTAGGCAACTGCCGCAGCGCCGCCCTGGTCAGCCGGGATGGCTCGCTGGACTGGCTGTGCCTGCCACGTTTCGACGCCCCTGCGGTGTTCGCCGCCTTGCTGGGCAACGAGGAAAACGGCCGCTGGCGCCTGGCACCCAGCGACACGGTGGAGCAGGTGAGCCGCGAATACCTGGAAGACACCCTGGTGTTGCAGACCACCTACGTCACCGCCCAAGGCCGCGCGCGGGTCACCGACTGGATGCCTTTGGGCGAGGCCAATGCGGTCGTGCGCATGGTCGAGGGGCTGGCGGGTGAAACATGCTTCGAGATGGACCTGGTGATGCGTTTCGACTATGGGCGCAGCGTACCCTGGGTGGAGAAGCACGATCCGCTGACCCTGACCGCCGTGGCGGGTCCCGACCGCCTGATCCTGCGCAGCAGCGTCGGCACCCACGCCCGTGACCACCACTCCGTCGCCCGTTTTCGCGTCTGCGCCGGTGAGCGCCAGGTCTTCACCCTGCTGCACCAGGCCTCGCACCTGCCGCAGTTGCCACAGCTCGATGCCGACCAGGCCCTGCAGGAGACCGTGGCGCAGTGGCAGGCCTTTACCGCCCGTTGCCCGGAGGTCGGGCCCTGGACGGCCCTGGTCAAGCGCTCGCTGATCACCCTCAAGGCCATGACCTACGCACCCACCGGGGGCATCGTCGCCGCGGTCACCACCTCGCTGCCGGAGCGCCTGGGCGGTGAACGCAACTGGGACTACCGCTACTGCTGGTTGCGCGATGCGACCATGACGTTGCTGGCCTTCATGAACCTGGGCTACTTCGAGGAGGCCGATGCCTGGCGCGAATGGCTGATGCGCTCGGTGGCCGGCAACCCGGAGCAGATGCAGATCATGTACGGCCTGGCGGGCGAGCGGCAACTGCCGGAACGTACACTGCCTTGGTTGGCCGGTTACGAAGGATCGCAGCCGGTACGCATTGGCAACGCCGCCGCGCAGCAACGCCAACTGGACATCTATGGGGAGGTGGCCGATGCCCTGACCCAGGCGATCCGTTGTGGCTTGCCCCGTCATCCACGCAGCGCAGCCATTACGCAACTGATCATGCCCTACCTGGAACGCATCTGGCGTGAGCCAGACGAAGGCATCTGGGAGGTGCGTGGCGGCTGCCAGCATTTCGTGCATTCCAAGGTCATGGCCTGGGTCGCCTTCGACCGCGCCGCCAGCCTGGCCGAGGCCACTGAAGAGGGCCGCGAGCATGCCCTGCATTATCGCCAGGTGGCCGAGCAGATTCATCGTGAGGTCTGCGAAAAGGGCCTGGATGCGCAGGGCAAGTGCTTTGTCCAGGCCTATGGATCGACGGAGACCGACGCCAGCCTGCTGCATATCGCGCTGACCGGCTTCCTGCCGGCGGACGATCCGCGTTTTCTCTGCACCCTTGGCCAGATAGAACACCGTCTGCTGCGCAACGGCTTGCTCCTGCGCTACGATACCGACAGCGGCTGCGACGGCCTGGAGCCCGGCGAAGGGGTGTTCCTGGTCTGTTCGTTCTGGCTGGCTGATGTCTATGTGTTGTTGGGTCGCGAGGAGGAGGCGCACGCCTTGTTCGAGCGTCTGGCCGGCCTGTGCAATGATGTTGGGCTGCTGGCCGAACAGTACGCAACCGTGGCCGGGCGCATGCTCGGCAATTTCCCCCAGGCGTTCAGCCATATCGGCATCATCAATACCGCGCTGAACCTGCACCGGGCGCAGTGTCCGGCGCGCGACCGGGCGCAGAGTGGCTAAGACAGGCGAGCCGCGCAGTCCCGGTTTTGGCACATGCGCGGCCTTGAGGGTGCGCTATAGTCCGGCGCTGTGACCCATCGCCCTAGCAGGAGTGCCGCCGTGACCGAATACAGCGCGTTCAAGGTTGAACTGACCGATAATATCGCCCACGTCCAGATCAACCGCCCGGAAAAAATCAATGCGATGAACGCAGCGTTCTGGGAGGAGATCATCTCGGTCTTCCAGTGGATCGACGACACCGACGCGGTGCGCGTGGTGATCCTCAGTGGCGCGGGCAAGCACTTTTCCTCGGGTATCGACCTGATGCTGCTGGCCTCGGTGGCCAACCAGCTGGGCAAGGATGTGGGGCGCAACGCACGCTTGCTGCGCCGCACCATCCTGCGCATGCAGGCATCCTTCAATGCCGTCGACCAGTGCCGCAAGCCGGTGCTCGCGGCGATCCAGGGCTATTGCATCGGCGGTGCCATCGACCTGGTCTCGGCCTGCGACATGCGTTACTGCAGTGAAGATGCACAGTTCTCGATCAAGGAGATCGACATGGGCATGGCCGCCGACGTCGGCACCCTGCAGCGACTGCCGCGGATCATCGGCGACGGCATGTTGCGGGAACTGGCGTATACCGGACGTACCGTTCTCGCCCAAGAGGCGCAGCGCATTGGCTTGGTCAACCGGATCTTCGGCGACCAGGCGGCGCTGCTCGACGGGGTTTTTGCCATCGCAGCCGAAATTGCGGGAAAATCACCCATTGCCGTGGCCGGTACCAAGGAGATGCTCAGCTACATGCGCGACCATCGCATCGACGATGGCCTGGAGTACATCGCCACCTGGAACGCGGCCATGCTGCAGTCCAATGACTTGCGGGTCGCCATGGCGGCCCATATGAGCAAACAGAAACCCGAGTTCGCCGACTGACCGACAGCGGCGGGACGCGCCAAGGAACCCGATCATGTCAGCACGCTGGAGCACCGCAGTACTGGACCCGCAAATCTCCGGAGGCTGGGCCGTGGCCCGTAGCGCCGAGGGGTTCCTGGTGGATGACAACGGCGCATTGTTCCCGCGTGACTGGCTCAAGCGCCAGGACCTGGACGTACTGTGCGAGCACGGCATCGGCCACCTGGACGGCCAGCCGGTGTTTCTCCTCGAACTGCGTGCGCCGCAAGCGGTGGCCGGTTGCAGCTGGCGCGGCCTGCGCGCGTTCATGCTGGAAGGGGATTTTCTGACCTATACCCTCCTCGGCTACGCCGCGCAGATCGGCACCTGGGCTCGCGAGCACCGTTTCTGCGGCAGCTGCGGCCAGGCCATGCGCCAGATCCACTGGGAGCGGGCCATGTACTGTCAGGCCTGCGACCTGCGCCATTACCCACGCATCTCGCCCAGCATGATCGTGCTGGTGACCCGCGGCGACGACATCCTGCTGGCCCGTTCGCCGCGCTTCGTCAGCGGCGTCTACAGTACCCTGGCCGGGTTTGCCGAGCCGGGGGAGTCGGCCGAGGACTGCCTGGTGAGGGAAGTGCGCGAGGAGGTAGCGGTCGAAGTGAAGAACATCCAGTACGTCGGCAGCCAGTGCTGGCCGTTCCCCCATTCGATGATGCTGGGTTTCCATGCCGAATATGCCGGTGGCGAGATCGTCATGCAGCCGGACGAAATCGAGGACGCCCAGTGGTTCAGCGTCCACGCATTGCCGCCGTTGCCGGCCGGGCGTTCCATCGCCCGGTACCTGATCGACCTGTACGTGGCCCGTCGTCTAGGCCTGGCCGAACCAGTGCTGCCACACTAGGCGTACGGTCAGTGCCAGTACCACGGCGATGAACACCGGGCGGATGAACTTGCTGCCGCCGCTGATCGCCGTGCGCGCGCCAAAGAAGGCCCCGACCATCAAGGCCGAGCCCATGGACAGGCCCACCAGCCAGTCCACCTGGCCAGAGAAGATGAACACCGAGAGCGCCGCGGCATTGCTGACGAAGTTCATGCTGCGCGCCACGCCGCTGGCGCGGACCAGGTCGATGGGGTAGAGCAGCAGCGTGCTGACGGTCCAGAACGCCCCGGTGCCAGGGCCGGCGACGCCGTCGTAGAAGCCCAGGGTGAAGCCTTGTGGCAGCTGCCAGGTCTTCTTGATTGGCGCGTCGGCGTCCAGCGGTGCCTTTGGCGTGCCGCCGAACAACAGGTAGAGGCCACAGGCGAACACCACCACCGGCAGCATCTTGTTCAGCCATTCGGCCGGCAGGTAATGGGCGACCACCGCGCCGATCAACGCGCCGGCCAAGGTACCGAACAGGGCAGGGCGCCATTGCGCTGGGTGGAACAGCTTGCGTCGATAGTAGGTGAAGCCGGCGGTGGCCGAACCGAAGGTGGAGCTGAGCTTGTTGGTGCCCAGTACCAGGTGCGGCGGCATGCCCGCGGTGAGCAAGGCAGGCGTGGTGAGCAGGCCACCACCGCCGGCGATGGCATCGATGAAACCGGCGACGAACGCCACGGCGGCGAGGATGAGCAGGGTTAGCGGGTCAACACTGAGTTCGAAAGGCATTGTCAGGATCGCGGCAGGGCGCAGAGGGGCTGCGCAGAAGGCTTGGCATGTTAAACGCCGACGGGAAGAGTTGCCAGGGTTGCTACTAACGTCGCCGTCCCGCCCCTTCCTGTGGGAGATCGCCCAGCGGGCGAGTAGACTCCCACAGGGTTCGGCTGAATCAATGAGTTAGCATTTTTCCACGAGCGCGAGCGAACCGGGATACCGCCGCCCCTCCCTGTAGGAGCAGAGGGGCGGCGTCCCGGCGCAGGCGCCCTCCCACAGGAAGAGGGGCGGGGTCAGGATGGCCTGGAGGATTTCGCCGGCGCCTTTTGCCGTGGCTTGCGCTTCTTCTTCCACGGCGCCCCAGCTTTCCCCGCCGGCGCCGGCCCGCTGATACGCAGCTGCAACCCCACGCAACGCTCCACCTGCTTGCTCATCCACGCCGATTGCTTGGCCACGAACTCGTCCAGGCTCATCTCGCCGCTTTGCACCATGTCCAGCGCCTGTTCCCAGATCGCCGTGGTGCCGGGGTCGGCGATGGCGCGGGGGACGGCGTCGATCAGGCTGAAGGCCGCGGGGGTGGCGCACAGGGCCTTGCCCTGCTTGACCAGGTAGCCGCGATCGAGCAGCCCCTGGATGATCCCGGCGCGGGTCGCCTCGGTGCCGATGCCGGTGGTGTCCTTGAGCTTCTGCTTGAGCCGGGGGTCATCCACCAGCTTGGCGACGTTCTTCATGGCCTTGATCAGGTCGCCTTCGGTAAACGGTTTGGGCGGTTGGGTCCAGAGGTCCTTGAGCAGTTGGCCAAGCACCGCGCAGTCCTGATCTTGGCGCAGCGTCGGCAGCACTTGGGCGGGGGGCACTTCGCGGCCTTTGCCTGGGGTAAGTGCCTCGGGCAGGGCGCGGCGCCAGCCTGTTTCGACGATCTGTTTGCCGACGGCGCGCAGGGCCTGCCCGGCGCAGTCGAATTCGGCCTGGGTGCGGTCGTACTCGTGGTTGGGCAGAAACTGCGCCAGGTAGCGCGCGCGGATCAGGCTGTACACCGCCTTGTACTTGGCCGGCAGGCGCGAAGGGTCGCTGGCGGCAGCAGTGGGGATAATGCCATGGTGGGCGCTGACCTTGGCATCGTTCCAGGCCCGTGAGCGGCGCTGTGGCTCGAGGAACGGTTGCAACGGTGCCAGGCTGGAATCGGCACGCTGCAGCGCGGCAAGAATGGCCGGCGCTTCGCCATGCTGGCTCAGTGGCAGGTAGCCGCAGTCGCTGCGCGGGTAGGTGATCAGCTTGTGGGTCTCGTACAGGGCCTGGGCGATGTCGAGGGTTTCCTGGGCGCCGAGACCGAGCTTTTTCGAGCACAGCTCCTGCAGGGTACCCAGGTCGAACGGCAAGGGCGCGGCTTCGCGCACGCGTTCGGTAACCACCTTGAGCACCCGCGCGCTGCCGGCAGCGCCGATAGCGGCGGCGGCCTGCTGCGCCAGGCCCTGGTTCAGGCAGCGGCCCTGGTCGTCGCAGGCCTCTTCGGGGGCGCGCCACTGGGCATTGAACGCGGTGCCAGCATGCTCGAGCTGTACCTCGATGGTCCAGAAGGGTACCGGCACGAAGTCGGCGATGCTGCGATCGCGGTCGACCACCAGGCGCAACGTCGGAGTCTGCACCCGGCCCACCGGCAGCACCCCACGGTAGCCGGACTGGCGGCCGAGCAGGGTAAACAGCCGGCTCATGTTCATGCCGATCAGCCAGTCGGCGCGCGAGCGGCCCAGGGCCGAGTGGTACAGGCTGAAGGTTTCGTGGCCTGGACGCAGCTGCGCCAAGGCCTTGCGGATGGAGGCGTCGTCCAATGCCGAGAGCCACAGGCGCTGCACCGGGCCGCGGTAGCGGCAGTGTTCGAGCAGTTCGCGGGCGATCATCTCGCCCTCGCGGTCGGCGTCGGTGGCGATTACCAGTTCGCGGGCCTCGCCGAGCAGGCGTTTGACAGCCTTGAACTGGCTCGCGGTCTTGGGTTTGACCAGCATCTTCCACTGGCCGGGGATGATTGGCAGATCGGCCAGCACCCAGCGCTTGTAGCGCTCGTCGTAGCTGTCAGGCGGGGCGGTTTCGAGCAGGTGGCCGATGCACCAGGTCACGCAGACGTCCGTGCCGCGCCAGCAGCCGTCGGCCTTGCGGGTAGCGCCCAGGACCTTGGCGATGTCCTTGGCTTGTGAGGGTTTTTCGCAGAGAAAGAGGCGCATGGCCGGACAACGCTTCAGCAACGGGGATAGGCGTCAGGATGCGCAATGCAAGGCGGGGAGGCAAGCGTTAATCTGTATGGATGTACAGTTTTTTGCAGGGATGTGTCAATCGCCAGAACAAGCGGGGCCGCTGAGCAGCGGCCCCGCTTGCAACTACCGTCAGTCAGGCCACTTCGCAGGCATCGCGGACCATGTCCACGTGCGGGATGCCGGCCTCAAGGAACTCTTCGCTGACCACCTTGAAACCAAGACGCTCATAGAACGGCGTGGCATGTACCTGGGCGGTGAGCATTTGCTGCCTGAGGTCGCGCTTCTGCGCCTCGTCGATGACCGCGTGCATCAGCGCATCACCGACTTTCAGCCCACGCCAGTCCTTGAGCACCGAGACGCGACCGATCTGTCCGTCAGACAGCAGGCGCGCGGTGCCCACTGGGTAGTCGCCTTCCAGGGCGAGAAAATGCAGGGCGGCTTGGTCGTCCGAGTCCCACTCAAGCTCCGGCGGCACGTTCTGTTCGGCGATGAACACCGCTTCGCGAATACGGCGGATGTCGGCATTGTCTTTCTGCCAGTCGGCGAGGCGAACCCGAATCTTATTCATTGGCAAATCCCAAGCTTCCTTGTTTGACGAGTTGGCAAATCAGCGTCAGACCTTCTTCGTTTTCCAGCCACTGTACGAGATTTTCGATATGCAGTGCGTCGGCGGCGCAGATCAGCTTGAGCAGCTCACGCAGCTCGCCCGAGACCAGGCGGCTCTGGCCGCTGGCGAACAGCAGCAGGTTGTCGTCGACTTCCGACCAGGCCAGGCGCGCGCTCGGGTTGCGGATCAGCAGAGCGCCCTGTTCGAGGCTGTCGACCAATTGCTCCTCGCTCAGCTCTTCACCGCTGACCAGCTCCGGATAGCGCGGCTCGGTCATGAACTGGCCGAACCAGGTCAGCAGCAGGCGCTCGTCGCCCATGTGCTCGGTGAGCAGACCCTTGAGGCGGTCGAGGGCGTCGTGCTGGATCTGGTGCGGGTCGCTCACCGGTTGGGCGTCGGCGTCGCTGTAGCGTTCTTCATCGGGCAGGAACTGGCTGAGGAAGTCGGTGAAGTGGGTCAGCACTTCGGCCGCGCTCGGCGCGCGGAAACCCACCGAGTAGGTCAGGCAGTCATCTTCGGCGATGCCGTAGTGGGCCATGCGCGGCGGCAGGTAGAGCATGTCGCCCGGTTCCAGGGTCCACTCCTCGCTTTGCTCGAAGTCGGCAAGGATGCGCAGGTCGGCGTGCTCCAGCAGCGCGCTGTCGCTGTCGCACATCTGACCGATCTTCCAGTTGCGCTTGCCCTGGCCCTGCAGCAGGAACACGTCGTAGTTGTCGAAGTGTGGACCGACGCTGCCGCCGGGCGCGGCAAAACTGATCATCACATCGTCGATACGCCAGCTCGGCAGGAAGCGGAACGGCTCCAGCAGTTCGGCGACTTCCGGCACGAACTGGTCCACCGCCTGCACCAGCAGGGTCCAGTCACGCTCGGGCAGGTTGGCAAAGGTGTCTTCGGCGAAGGGGCCGCGGCGCAGCTCCCACGGACGCTCGCCATGCTCGATGACCAGACGCGCCTCGACTTCCTCTTCCAGGGACAGGCCAGCCAGTTCGTCGGCGTCGATCGGGCTTTCGAAGTCCGGGAAGGCCTGGCGTACCAGCAGGGGTTTCTTCTGCCAGTAGTCGCGCAGGAACTCGCGGGCTGTCAGGCCGCCCAACAGCTGCAGTGGAGTATCAGAATTCATGTTCAACCTATTGAAAAAACGTAGTTTTCATCCGGGAATAAAAACGCCCGGCTCAACCGGGCGTCGTACGCAGGGCGCAGGTCAGATGCGTTTGGCCTGGGCTACTGCGTTGCCGATGTAGGACGCAGGGGTCAGCTGCTTGAGCTCGGCCTTGGCGTCGGCCGGCATGTCCAGACCATCGATGAAGGTCAGCAGCGCTTCTGGGCTGATGCCTTTGCCACGGGTCAGCTCCTTGAGCTTCTCGTAGGGGTTTTCGATGTTATAGCGACGCATCACGGTCTGGATCGGCTCGGCCAGGACTTCCCAGCAGGCGTCCAGGTCGGCGGCGATGCGTTGGGTGTTGATTTCCAGCTTGCCGATACCTTTGAGGCTCGCCTCGTAGGCAATGACGCTATGGGCAAAGCCCACGCCCAGGTTGCGCAGCACGGTGGAGTCGGTCAGGTCACGCTGCCAGCGCGAGATTGGCAGCTTGCTGGCCAGGTGCTGGAACAGCGCGTTGGCGATCCCCAGGTTGCCTTCGGAGTTCTCGAAGTCGATCGGGTTGACCTTGTGCGGCATGGTCGATGAGCCAATTTCGCCGGCGACGGTCTTCTGCTTGAAGTAGCCCAGCGAGATGTAGCCCCAGACGTCACGGTCGAAGTCGATGAGGATGGTGTTGAAGCGGGCGATCGCGTCGAACAGCTCGGCGATGTAGTCGTGCGGCTCGATCTGGGTGGTGTAGGGGTTGAACACCAGGCCCAGCTCGTCCTCGATGAAGGCGCGGGCGTTGGCTTCCCAATCGACCTGCGAATAGGCCGACAGGTGAGCGTTGTAGTTGCCCACGGCGCCATTGATCTTGCCCAGCAGCGGCACGGCGGCTACCTGGGCGATCTGACGCTCCAGGCGGTAGACGACGTTGGCCAGTTCCTTGCCCAGGGTGGTCGGCGATGCCGGCTGGCCGTGGGTGCGCGACAGCATTGGCACGTCGGCGTACTGGTGGGCCAGGGCGCGGAGCGACTCGGCGATCTGGCGCATCAGCGGCAGCAGTACGTCGTCACGGCCGGCGCGCAGCATCAGCGCGTGGGACAGGTTGTTGATGTCCTCGCTGGTGCAGGCGAAGTGGATGAACTCGCTCACCTTGTCCAGTTCCGGCAATGTGGCGGCCTGCTCCTTGAGCAGGTACTCGATGGCCTTGACGTCGTGGTTGGTGGTGCGCTCGATTTCCTTGACGCGCTCGGCATGCTCGAGCTTGAAGTCGCTGGCCAGGGTGTCGAGCAGGGCATTGGCCTCGGTGGAGAAGGCCGGTACTTCGGCGATCTGCGGGTGGGCTGCCAGGCGCTGGAGCCAGCGCACTTCGACCAGGGCGCGGAAACGGATCAGGCCGTATTCGCTGAAAATGGGGCGCAGGGCCTGGGTCTTGCCGGCGTAACGGCCGTCTACAGGGGAAACCGCAGTGAGCGAGGAAAGCTGCATGGGGTGTTCTCGGACAGTCAGGCTTTTGGAGGGCGCATATCATACATGAAAAATGCACCTGGGTCGGGTGGCTGACCAAAGGTCTGGCCTTGTGAAGTCTTGCAGGACCTCTGTTGAAACTCAGGTTCTGTGACGTGTCTGCAAAGCCCCTGTGGGAGCGGGCCGCTGTATTCAGCCACGCATCATCGGATACAGCTCTTTGAGCAGTTTGCGCCGGCTGAATACCAGTTGCCAGCGGTGCCCGCCGAGCTGGCGCCACAGGCGCGCGGCGCGGATGCCGGCCAGCAGCAGGGCGCGGATCTTCGAGGCATTGTTCGGCTGTTGCAAGTGGCGCATGTCGCCGTGCACCTGGATGCGCTGGCGCAAGGTACTCAGGGTGTCCTGATACAGCGCGCCGCTGGAGGCGATGACATTTTCATGGGCCACGCCGAAATGATCGGCCTGGGACTGGATCTGTGGCAGTCGGTTGCCGATGGTCTCGAGCATGTCGTCGCGCTTGGCCAGCTGGCGCTCCAGGCCCAGCATCGACAGGGCGTAGCGCAGCGGCTCGCGCTGCAGGCTGCCGGGGTCGCGCTCCAGGGCGCTGGCCAGCGCGCGATAACCATCGCGCAGGTTGATGTCGTCGCCGCCAAACACCTCCAGGGTGTTGTTCGGGTCGCGCACCAGCAGGCTGCCCAGCAGGCACCCGACTTCGGACTCGCTGGCCTGGCCGGTGCGGGCGATGCGGTCGACCAGCACGGCGGCCTGGAAGACGCCGCCAAGGGCAATCAGCTGTTCCTGTACGTCGCTCATCAACGGGCGCTCCACGGCTCGGCGGTTTCGATCACGCCGCCGCCCAGGCATACCTCACCGTCGTAGAACACCACCGACTGGCCCGGGGTGACGGCGCGTTGCGGGTCGGCGAACACGGCGCGGTAGCCGGTATCGGTGCGTTCCAGGGTGCACGCCTGGTCGCCCTGGCGGTAGCGCACCTTGGCGCTCAGGCGGCGCGGCGCGGACAGGTCGATCGGGTTGACCCAGAAAATTTCCGAGGCGAGCAGGGCGCGGGAGAACAGCCAAGGGTGTTCATTGCCCTGGCCGACCACCAGCACGTTGCGCGCCAGGTCTTTTTCCAGCACGTACCACGGCTCGTCGCCGGCGTCCTTGAGGCCACCGATGCCCAGGCCCTGGCGCTGGCCGATGGTGTGGTACATCAGGCCGTGATGGCGGCCGATGACTTCGCCGTCGGTGGTCTGGATCTCACCGGGCTGGGCCGGCAGGTACTGCTTGAGGAAATCGCTGAAGCGGCGCTCGCCGATGAAGCAGATGCCGGTCGAGTCCTTTTTCTTGGCCGTGGCCAGGCCGTGTTTCTCGGCGATGGCGCGCACCTCGGGCTTTTCGAGCTCGCCGACCGGGAACAGGGTGCGGGCGATCTCCGCGCCTCCCACGGCGTGCAGGAAGTAGCTCTGGTCCTTGTTCGGGTCCAGGCCCTTGAGCAGTTCGGTGCGCCCATCGACGTCGCCGCGGCGCACATAATGACCGGTGGCGATCAGGTCGGCGCCCAGCGACAAGGCGTAATCGAGGAAGGCCTTGAACTTGATTTCGCGGTTACAAAGGATGTCCGGGTTCGGTGTACGCCCGGCCTTGTACTCTTCAAGGAAGTGCTCGAACACGTTGTCCCAGTACTCGGCGGCAAAGTTGGCGGTGTGCAGCTTGATGCCGATGCGGTCACACACGGCCTGGGCATCGGCCAGGTCTTCGCGGGCGGTGCAGTATTCGGTGCCGTCGTCCTCTTCCCAGTTCTTCATGAACAGACCTTCCACCTGATAACCCTGCTCCATGAGCAGGAGGGCGGAAACGGAAGAGTCCACGCCGCCGGACATGCCGACGATGACGCGGGTCTTGGCGGGGTCATAGAGTGCTGAGCTGGACATGGCTACCGGTGTGTATCTGGAAAAAAGACGACGATTCTATCAGGCCGGGGCGGTCAAGGCGAAGTGCCTGTCAGTCGCGCAGCAGGTCAAGGCTGTGCAAGGGGCCGGCGAGGTAGTCGTCGATGCAGCGCGGCACCAGTTCGCTGCGCCAGCGCGACGGCTCGGCCAGCAGCTCGTCACGGCTCAGCCAGACGGCGCGCACGATGTCGCTGTCCAAGGCCAGATCGGGGTGATGGCGCACCGGGTGGGCGGCGAAGCAGATGCGCTGGTAGGTCACGCCATTGCTCGGCGCGGTATAGAGGTAGATGCCGACCACTGCGGTGAGCTCCACCTCCCAGGCGGTTTCCTCCAGGGTCTCGCGCAAGGCGGCCTGGGTCAGGGTCTCGTTGGGTTCCAGGTGACCGGCGGGTTGGTTGAACACGTGTTGGCCGGCCTTGAATTCCTCGACCAGAAGAAAACGGCCCTGGTCTTCGACGATGGTGGCGACGGTGATGTGGGGGTGCCAGGTCATGACAGTGTCCTCAATGTGTGTGTAGGGGCGTCCCGGCACAAGGCCGCTTCTACAGGTTCCAGTTGCGACTCTAGAAAGCACAAACCCCGGTGCGTGGCCGGGGTTTGCGTTGTTACTTCAAGCGGGCCTTACAGCGCAGAAATGGCGCTGTTGAAGGTCTGGCTCGGACGCATCACCTTGGCGGTCAGCTCGGCATTCGGGGCGTAGTAGCCACCGATGTCGGCCGGCTTGCCCTGCACGGCGTTGAGCTCGGCGACGATGGTCGCTTCGTTCTCGGCCAGGGCCTTGGCCAGTGGGGCGAAGCGTGCTTGCAGCGCGGCGTCGTCGCTCTGGGCAGCCAGGGCCTGGGCCCAGTAGAGGGTCAGGTAGAAGTGGCTGCCACGGTTGTCGATACCACCGACCTTGCGCGCAGGGGACTTGTTGGTGTCCAGGAACTGGCCGGTGGCCTGGTCCAGGGTCGCCGCCAGGACCTTGGCTTTCGGGTTGGCGTAGGCGTCACCCAAGTGCTCCAGCGAGGCGGCCAGGGCCAGGAATTCACCCAGCGAGTCCCAACGCAGGAAGTTCTCTTCGACCAGCTGCTGCACGTGCTTGGGCGCCGAACCACCGGCACCGGTCTCGAACAGGCCACCGCCGTTCATCAGCGGCACGATGGAAAGCATCTTGGCGCTGGTGCCCAGTTCCATGATCGGGAACAGGTCGGTCAGGTAATCACGCAGTACGTTGCCGGTGACCGAGATGGTGTCCTTGCCTTCGCGGATGCGCGCCAGGGAGAACTTGATGGCCTCGACCGGTGCCAGGATACGAATATCCAGGCCACTGGTGTCGTGATCCTTCAGGTAGGTCTGCACCTTCTCGATCATCACGCCGTCGTGGGCGCGCGCCGGGTCCAGCCAGAACACCGCAGGGGTGGCGCTCAGGCGGGCACGGTTGACGGCCAGCTTGACCCAGTCCTGGATCGGTGCGTCCTTGGTCTGGCACATGCGGAAGATGTCGCCGGCTTCGACGTTCTGTTCCAGCAGCAGGTTGCCCTTGCCGTCGACCACGCGAACAACGCCATCGGCCTTGATCTGGAAGGTCTTGTCGTGCGAGCCGTACTCTTCGGCTTTCTGAGCCATCAGGCCGACGTTCGGCACACTGCCCATGGTGGTCGGGTCGAAGGCGCCGTTGGCCTTGCAGTCCTCGATCACCGCCTGGTAGATGCCAGCGTAGCAACGGTCAGGGATCACGGCCTTGGTGTCTTGCAGTTCGCCGGCGGCGTTCCACATCTTGCCCGAGTCACGGATCATCGCCGGCATCGAGGCGTCGACGATGACGTCGCTCGGCACGTGCAGGTTGGTGATGCCCTTGTCAGAGTTGACCATGGCCAGGGCCGGACGCGTGGCGTACAGCGCCTGGACGTCAGCTTCGATCTGCGCCTGCTGCTCGGCCGGCAGGGCCTTGATGCGGGCGTACAGGTCGCCGATGCCGTTGTTGGCGTTGAAGCCGACTTCAGCCAGGGCAGTGGCATGCTTGGACAGCACGTCGTTGTAGAACGCCTCGACGATGACGCCGAACATGATCGGGTCGGAGACCTTCATCATGGTGGCCTTCAGGTGCACCGACAGCAGTACGCCGGCAGCCTGGGCATCCTTGATCTGTTCAGCGATGAAGCTGCGCAGGGCCTTGCGGCTCAGGACGGCGCAGTCGACCACTTCGGCGGCCTTGACCGCGGTCTTTTCCTTGAGCACGGTGGTCGTGCCGTTGGTCTCGACCAGCTCGATGCGCAGGTTGTCATCGGCGGCGATCAGCGCGGCCTTCTCGCTGCCGTAGAAGTCGCCCTGGCTCATGTGCGCCACGTGGGACTTGGAGTCGGCAGCCCAGGCGCCCATCTTGTGGGGGTGCTTGCGAGCGTAGTTCTTGACCGACAGTGGGGCGCGGCGGTCGGAGTTGCCTTCGCGCAGGACCGGGTTCACGGCGCTGCCCTTGATGCGGTCGTAGCGGGCGCGGGATTCCTTCTCGGCCTCGGTGGCCGGCGCATCAGCGTAATCAGGGATGTCGTAGCCCTGGCCTTGCAGTTCCTTGATCGCGGCCTTGAGCTGCGGCACCGAAGCGCTGATGTTCGGCAGCTTGATGATGTTCGCTTCAGCAGTGGTGGCCAGTTGGCCCAGTTCCGCCAGATGATCGCCTACCTGCTTGTCGGCACCCAGGTGCTCCGGGAACGCGGCGAGGATACGGCCAGCGAGGGAAATATCGCGGGTTTCGACGGCAATGTCCGCCGAAGCGGTGAAGGCTTCGATGATCGGGAGCAGTGAATAGGTGGCGAGGGCTGGCGCTTCGTCGGTGAAGGTATAGATGATCTTGGAACGGGTGGGCATATTCGGGTTAACTCTCTGTTTTGCTGAGCGTGCTCGAAGTCTCGAGGTGCGCAGGGTAGGCGCTTCGCCCTGGCGACGCCATGAGCGGAAGGTCGAGAGGCTACGAGCGGTGATGGTGGATGCATCAGTCGAGCGTCAAACGGCTGAACTGCGGTAACAGCCCAGGCTTGCATGGCCATTGCTGGCCGAGGGCGAGCCGTATTTTCCAAGGTTTCGCCCCGATGACCCTGCGGTCAGGGCCGGAGTATACCAAACGATTCGGGCTAATCAGCAAGGCCCAGTGATATCGGCCCATTTATAAGACCAAAGACGTACGGGCAATGTGGCGTGATGCCGCAGGTGCGGCTCAAGCTTCAAGGGGCAAGACAGGCGCAGTGTCAGCTTCGAGTTTTCTGAGCGCCCTGCCTCCCAAGATGAGCCCAGAAATCCCGTTCGCCGCTGAACGGCGTGCAGCTTGCAGCTCGCCCTTGCAGCTTTAAGCTTGCAGCTGGGAAAAGCTGGTTTAGGCTCAGTGGATCGCACGATGTCCAATCACATCAAGAAAGCGGAGTGCAGCATGGGATACCAGAAAATCAAGGTTCCGGCAGGTGGTGCCAAAATCACTGTCAATGCAGACCATTCGCTCAACGTTCCAGACAACCCGATCATCCCGTACATCGAGGGCGATGGCATCGGTGTCGATGTCAGTCCGGTGATGATCAGGGTGGTCGATGCTGCGGTAGAGAAAGCCTACGGCGGCAAGCGCAAGATCGCCTGGATGGAGGTCTACGCCGGCGAGAAGGCCACTCAGGTCTATGACCAGGACACCTGGCTGCCCCAGGAAACCCTGGATGCGGTGCGCGATTACGTGGTGTCGATCAAGGGGCCGTTGACCACGCCGGTCGGCGGCGGTATTCGCTCGCTCAACGTCGCCCTTCGCCAGCAGCTCGACCTCTATGTGTGCCTGCGCCCGGTCGTGTGGTTCCAAGGCGTGCCGAGCCCGGTCAAGAAACCGGGCGACGTCGACATGGTGATCTTCCGCGAGAACTCCGAGGACATCTATGCCGGCATCGAGTGGAAAGCCGGCTCGCCCGAGGCGAACAAGGTAATCAAGTTCCTCAAGGAGGAAATGGGTGTCACCAAGATCCGTTTCGACCAGGATTGCGGTATCGGCGTCAAGCCAGTCTCCAGGGAAGGCACCCGGCGGCTGGTGCGCAAGGCCCTGCAGTATGTGGTGGATAACGATCGCGAGTCGCTGACCTTGGTGCACAAGGGCAACATCATGAAGTTCACCGAAGGAGCCTTCAAGGACTGGGGCTACGAGGTCGCCCAGGAGGAGTTCGGTGCTCAACTGCTCGACGGTGGCCCTTGGATGAAGTTCAACAACCCCAGGACCGGTCGGGAAGTGATCGTCAAGGACGCCATCGCCGATGCCATGCTTCAGCAGATCCTCCTGCGCCCGGCCGAGTATGATGTGATCGCCACCCTCAACCTCAACGGTGATTACCTGTCCGACGCGCTGGCGGCGGAAGTCGGCGGCATCGGCATCGCGCCAGGTGCCAACCTGTCGGACACCGTGGCGATGTTCGAGGCGACCCACGGCACCGCGCCCAAGTACGCCGGGCAAGACAAGGTCAACCCTGGCTCGGTGATCCTCTCGGCCGAAATGATGTTGCGCCACATGGGCTGGACCGAGGCCGCCGACCTGATCATCAAGGGGACCAACGGTGCGATTGCCGCCAAGACCGTCACCTACGACTTCGAGCGCCTGATGGACGGCGCGACGCTGGTCGGCAGTGCAGGGTTCGGCGAGGCGCTGGTCAAGCACATGTAGGCAAACAAAACCGGTCAGCCCCAAAGGGCTGGCCGGCTGCTTCTACGCTTGCGCAAGGCAGGAAGGTTCAGGCCTCGACGGTGCTGGCCGGTGTGGCGTTGTCGATCGTGGCGAGCGCATTGCTGATATTGACCGCATGCAGGCCCTTGGGCCCCTGGACGATATCGAAGGTCACGGACTGGCCGGCCTTGAGCGTCTTGTAGCCGTCCATCTGAATGGCTGAATAATGGGCGAACAGGTCATCCGTCTTGCCCTCCTCGTTGACGAATCCATAGCCCTTGGCATTGTTGAACCACTTGACTTTGCCGCTTGCCATCCTCATATCCCTCTGCAAAGGACTCCATCACTGGAGTATCATCCACTCCATCCGCATATGAACCTGCGAAAATTTCTGGTTGACTGCGCGGATCTTTATCGACCACGGTGGGTTCTTATTGGTTGTAACACCGTTTTCCCGATAGTCAAGGTCAGGCGGCGGTCGCTCCGGCGTAGGCCTTCGCGGTCAACCACAACCTTAACCTGTCGATACGATGAAACTCTTTCCATGCATGCACACAGCCAGATTCGACTAACATTCAATCAGGATCGCCCGCAATCGCATGAGGACGATGGTTCCGGCTTGGCGGTACAGGAGGCCAAGCCGGCCCTGCAGGCGCCACCGATGTACAAGGTGGTTTTATTCAACGATGACTACACGCCGATGGATTTCGTCGTCGAAGTGCTCGAGATGTTCTTCAACTTGAACCGCGAGCTGGCGACCAAGATCATGCTGGCCGTCCATACCGAGGGACGGGCAGTGTGCGGATTGTTTACCCGAGACATCGCCGAGACAAAGGCCATGCAGGTCAATCAATACGCCCGTGAAAGCCAGCATCCGCTACTCTGTGAAATCGAGAAGGACGGTTAATCGCCGACCACTTGGGTATGAGGTGAAGCTATGTTAAACCGCGAGCTCGAAGTCACCCTCAATCTGGCCTTCAAGGAGGCCCGTTCGAAGCGCCATGAATTCATGACGGTCGAACACTTGCTGTTGGCACTCCTTGACAACGAGGCGGCCGCCACCGTTCTGCGCGCCTGTGGCGCGAACCTCGACAAGCTCAGGCATGACCTGCAGGAGTTCATCGACTCCACCACGCCGCTGATCCCCGTGCATGACGAGGATCGCGAAACCCAGCCAACCCTGGGCTTCCAGCGCGTGCTGCAGCGCGCCGTGTTCCATGTGCAGAGTTCCGGCAAGCGTGAGGTCACCGGCGCCAATGTGCTGGTAGCGATCTTCAGCGAACAGGAAAGCCAGGCCGTGTTCTTGCTCAAGCAGCAGAGCGTGGCCCGCATCGACGTGGTCAATTACATCGCCCATGGCATCTCCAAGGTGCCAGGCCACGGCGAGCATTCGGAAAACGACCAGGACATGCAGGACGAGGAGGGCGGCGAAGCATCCTCCTCGAGCAATCCACTGGATGCCTACGCCAGCAACCTGAACGAACTGGCCCGCCAGGGGCGCATCGACCCGCTGGTCGGGCGTGAGCAGGAAGTCGAGCGCGTCGCGCAGATCCTTGCCCGGCGCCGCAAGAACAATCCGCTGCTGGTAGGCGAGGCCGGGGTCGGCAAGACGGCCATCGCCGAAGGCCTGGCCAAGCGCATCGTCGATGGCCAGGTGCCTGACCTGCTGGCCCAGAGCGTGGTCTATTCGCTGGACCTCGGTGCACTGCTGGCCGGCACCAAGTACCGCGGCGATTTCGAGAAGCGCTTCAAGGCGTTGCTCGGCGAACTGCGCAAGCGTCCTCAGGCGATCCTGTTCATCGACGAGATTCACACCATCATCGGTGCCGGCGCTGCCTCCGGCGGGGTGATGGATGCCTCCAACCTGCTCAAGCCGCTGCTGTCCTCGGGTGATATCCGCTGCATCGGCTCGACCACCTTCCAGGAATTTCGCGGCATCTTCGAGAAAGACCGGGCCTTGGCGCGGCGTTTCCAGAAGGTCGATGTTTCCGAGCCGTCGGTGGAAGACACCGTCGGCATCCTGAGGGGCTTGAAGGGCCGGTTCGAGAGCCACCACAACATCGAGTACAGCGACGAGGCGCTACGCGCTGCCGCCGAGCTGGCCTCGCGCTACATCAATGATCGGCACATGCCGGACAAGGCCATCGACGTCATCGACGAAGCTGGCGCCTACCAGCGCCTGCAGCCGGAGGCTTCGCGTGCCAAGCGCATCGATGTCGCCCAGGTCGAGGATATCGTCGCCAAGATCGCGCGGATTCCGCCAAAGCACGTCTCCAGCTCCGACAAGGAACTGCTGCGCAACCTGGAGCGCGACCTGAAGCTGACGGTGTTCGGGCAGGATCCTGCCATCGACTCGCTGGCCACCGCCATCAAGCTGTCCCGTGCCGGCCTCAAGGCGCCTGACAAGCCGGTCGGTTCGTTCCTGTTCTCCGGCCCGACCGGGGTCGGCAAGACCGAAGCGGCACGGCAGCTGGCCAAGGCGCTGGGTGTAGAGCTGGTGCGCTTCGACATGTCCGAGTACATGGAGCGACACACTGTGTCGCGCCTGATCGGTGCGCCGCCGGGCTATGTTGGGTTCGACCAGGGTGGCTTGCTGACCGAGGCCATCACCAAGCAGCCGCACTGCGTACTGCTGCTCGATGAAATCGAGAAGGCCCATCCGGAAGTCTTCAACCTGCTGCTGCAGGTAATGGACCACGGTACCCTGACCGACAACAATGGGCGCAAGGCAGACTTCCGCAACGTGATCCTGATCATGACCACCAACGCCGGCGCTGAAACCGCCGCGCGGGCCTCGATCGGCTTCACCCAGCAGGACCACACGTCCGACGCCATGGAAGTCATCAAGAAGAGCTTCACGCCGGAGTTCCGCAACCGACTGGATACCATCATCCAGTTCGGCCGCCTCAGCCATGAGACGATCAAGAGCGTGGTGGACAAGTTCCTCATCGAGCTTCAGGCGCAACTGGAAGACAAGCGCGTGTTGTTGGAAGTGAGCGATGCGGCGCGTAGCTGGCTGGCAGCCGGTGGCTACGATGCCCAGATGGGCGCGCGGCCCATGGCGCGGCTGATTCAGGACAAGATCAAGCGGCCCCTGGCCGAAGAGATCCTGTTCGGGGAGCTGGCCGAGCACGGTGGCGTGGTGCATGTGGACATTCGCGATGACGAACTGGTGTTCGATTTCGAAACCACGGCGGAGATGGCGTAAGCCTGAGGGGGTCGCGCAGCGGCCCCACGTTGCAATAGGCAGTACCCACAAAAAAGCCCGGCACATGGCCGGGCTTTTTCATGGCTGGAGCTTAACGGGCGCGGTAGGTGATGCGGCCTTTGCTCAGGTCATACGGCGTCAGCTCGACGCGGACCTTGTCGCCAGTGAGAATTCGGATGTAGTTCTTGCGCATCTTTCCGGAGATGTGCGCGGTAACGACGTGCCCGTTTTCCAACTCCACGCGGAACATGGTGTTGGGCAGGGTGTCGACGACAGTGCCTTCCATTTCGAAGCTGTCTTCTTTCGACATGCAGTAAAGCCCTCGGTATCCAGTGATGGCCCGACACACGACTGCACCGGGCAAAAAAAGTGGCGTGAATTATGCCCGAAATCTGCCGTTCAAGCCAATGCTTTCAGTTGAGGGTCACCCAGCGCTGGTTGATCAGCAGCTCGATAGGGCGGTATTGGGTCTTGTAGTTCATTTTCTTGCAGTTTTTGATCCAGTAGCCCAGGTACACGGCCTCCAGGTCCTGGCGTAGCGCATGGGTGATCTGCCAGAGGATCGCGTAGCGGCCGAGGCTGCGCCGCTCCTCGTCCGGCTCGTAGAAGGTGTAGACCGCCGACAGGCCATTGGGCAGCAGGTCGCTGACCGCCACCGCGAGCAGGCGCCCCTCCAGGCGGAACTCGTAGAACCAGCAGAAGGGCAGGTCCCTGACCAGAAAGGTGGAGAACTGGTCGCGGCTGGGCGGGTACATGTCGCCGTCGGCGTGGCGTTGCTCGATGTAGCGCCGGTACAGGTCGAAGTATTCTTCCTTGAAGGCCGGGCGCGCCGCAGTGACGGTCAGGTCGGCATTACGCTTGAGAATGCGCCGCTGTTGGCGATTGGGAATGAAGCGCGCCGCGGGGATGCGCGCTGGCACGCAGGCGTTGCAGTTCTGGCAATGCGGCCGGTACAGATGATCGCCACTGCGGCGAAAGCCCATTTCCGAAAGATCGGCGTACACGTACACATCCATCGGCTGACTGGGGTCGAGGAACAGCGTAGTGGCCTGTTCCTCGGGCAGGTAACTGCAGGAATGGGGCTGAGTGGCATAGAACTTCAACCGCGCCAGCTCTGTCATGATCAACCCCTCGGCAAGACTTTGCCTCTAAGTGTAAGCCAGCTGGGAAAACTCGCCTAGCCAGACCAGGTCGCTGTGTTGGGTTCGTCCAGGTAGCGGGCGAGGTAATCGGCGAAAACGACGCGACTGATGCCGCGGGCGCCAAAGCTGTGCAGGTGGTGAGTCGGCATCTGGCAATCGATGAGCACGAAGCCCGCCTCGCGCAGGTGCTCGACCAGGGTCACGAAGCCGACCTTGGACGCGTTGTCGGCGCGGCTGAACATGGACTCGCCGAAGAACAGCCGGCCCATGGCCAGGCCATAGAGGCCTCCGACCAGGGTGCCGTCCAGACGCACCTCCACCGAATGGGCGATGCCGCGCCGGTGCAGCTCGAGGTAGGCAGACTGCATGTTGTCGGTGATCCAGGTGCCGTCGGCGTAGTCGCGGGGCGCGGCGCACGCTTGGATCACCGCGGCGAAGTCACTGTCGAAACTGACCTGGTAGCGACCCTGTCGCAACAGCTTGGCCAGCGAGCGCGAGACGTGCAGCTCATCGGGAAACAACACCGTGCGCGGGTCGGGCGACCACCAAAGAATCGGCTGGCCGTCCTGGTACCAGGGGAAACAACCATGCCGGTAGGCTTGCACCAGGCGGTCGGCGCTGAGGTCGCCGCCCGCGGCAAGGAGCCCGTTGGGGTCGTGCAGGGCCTTTTCCAGGGCGGGGAAGGTCAGGGAGTCACGGGTCAGCCAGGTCAGCATCGTCTTAGCGGAAGGGGAGGGGAGGAGGGTTCAGCATGGCGCTGTCGGAAACCCAGGTCAACAATTGTGGTCCTAACGCCCCGGGAGCGGGTTCCTAAGGTTGCGATTTCCCACGCTTGGGTGTTCGTTGTTTGTAAAGCAATCGTCGGCCGGGACCCATGTTCCATGACAACTGTGTAAAAACACAGCATAAGCCTTTGTCACGAAACGCAATGCATGCTCAAATTGCACCTGTGAATCTGGCCCCGTCCACGCCTCAATCGGGCGTGCTGCCATGGCGGCAGGCGGGCAGTAATGTTAAAAGTAGTGATTCGTTGACTGTTCATCTGGGTCGATCACTGTTGGACGCGCACCACGCGCAGGAATAGACGCGTTTTGAAGAAATCCACCGCAACGCCACCCCCATTGCCCGTGCCGCTCTGGCGCCAGCAGTTGCACTACCGTCTCAAGGAAGGCGCGCTGATCGCCATTGGCGCCTTGTGCCTGTACTTGTGGATGGCCCTGTTGACCTATGACACGGCCGATCCCGGCTTCAGCCACACCAGCAACGTCGAGCAGGTGCAGAACGCCGCCGGCCGTGCCGGGGCCTATTTTGCCGACGTCCTGTTCATGGTCCTGGGCTTCTTCGCCTACATCTTCCCCTTGCTGCTGGCGATCAAGACTTGGCAGATCTTCCGTGAACGGCACCAGCCGTGGCAGTGGAGCGGTTGGCTGTTTTCCTGGCGGCTGATCGGCCTGGTATTCCTGGTACTGTCGGGCGCGGCCCTGGCGCATATCCATTTCCATCCGCCCGAGAGCATGCCGTTTTCCGCCGGCGGCGCCCTGGGCGAGAGCCTGGGCGACCTGGCCAAGAGCCTCTTGAACGTGCAGGGCAGCACGCTGGTGTTCATCGCCCTGTTCCTGTTCGGCCTGACCGTATTCACCGACCTGTCGTGGTTCAAGGTCATGGACCTCACCGGCAAGATCACCCTTGACCTGTTCGAGCTGGTGCAGGGCGCGGCCCACCGTTGGTGGGCCGCGCGCAACGAGCGCAAGCGCCTGGTGGCGCAGTTGCGCGAGGTCGATGACTACGAGGCGGCCGCCCCGAAGGCGGCCGACAAGCGCGAGCCGGTCAAGCTCCGCGAGCGCCTCACCGACCGCGATCCACCCACCGCCAAGCCCGTGGCCGAGCGCGTCCAGCCATCGGTGTCGGCGCCCGCTCCAGCGCCTGCGCCAGCAGCGCCGGTAGCCAGGGTGGCCCCGGTGATCATGCCGGCCGCGGCCAGCGCACCCGAGCCGGTCAAGCGCCTGGTCAAGGAAAAGCCGGCCCCGCAGTTCGTCGACAGCGCCGTCCAAGGCACGCTGCCGCCGATCTCGATCCTCGATCCTGCCGAAGCCAAGAAGGTCAACTATTCGCCCGAATCCCTGGCCGGCGTGGGCAATCTGCTGGAGGTCAAGCTCAAGGAGTTCGGCGTCGAGGTGTCGGTCGACTCGATCCACCCGGGGCCGGTGATCACCCGCTACGAGATCCAGCCAGCGGCCGGGGTCAAGGTCAGCCGTATCGCCAACCTGGCCAAGGACCTGGCGCGTTCCCTGGCGGTGACCAGCGTGCGCGTGGTCGAGGTGATCCCGGGCAAGACCACCGTGGGCATCGAGATCCCCAACGAAGACCGGCAGATCGTGCGCTTCTCCGAAGTGCTGTCGTCGGCCCAGTACGACGAAGCCAAGTCGCCAGTGACCATGGCCCTGGGCCATGACATCGGCGGCAAGCCGGTGATCACCGACCTGGCCAAGATGCCGCACCTGCTGGTGGCCGGTACCACCGGCTCCGGCAAGTCGGTGGGGGTCAACGCGATGATTCTTTCGATCCTGTTCAAGGCAGGCCCGGAAGACGCCAAGCTGATCATGATCGACCCGAAGATGCTCGAGTTGTCGATCTACGAGGGTATTCCGCACCTGCTCTGCCCAGTGGTCACCGACATGAAGGACGCCGCCAACGCCCTGCGCTGGAGCGTGGCCGAGATGGAGCGGCGCTACAAGCTGATGGCGGCCATGGGCGTGCGTAACCTGGCTGGCTTCAACCGCAAGGTCAAGGACGCGGAAGAAGCCGGCGAGCCGCTCTTCGATCCGATGTTCAAGCGCGAAAGCATGGATGATGTGCCGCCACTGCTCAAGACCCTGCCCACCATTGTGGTGGTGGTCGACGAGTTCGCCGACATGATGATGATCGTCGGCAAGAAGGTCGAAGAACTGATCGCCCGTATCGCCCAGAAGGCGCGGGCAGCCGGTATCCACCTGATTCTCGCCACGCAGCGCCCATCGGTGGACGTGATCACCGGCCTGATCAAGGCCAACATTCCGACCCGCATGGCCTTCCAGGTGTCGAGCAAGATCGACTCGCGGACCATTATCGACCAGGGCGGCGCCGAACAGCTGCTCGGCCATGGTGACATGCTCTACATGCCGCCGGGTACCAGCCTGCCGATCCGTGTCCATGGTGCCTTCGTCTCCGACGACGAGGTGCACCGTGTCGTCGAGGCGTGGAAGCAGCGCGGGGCGCCGGACTACAACGAGGACATCCTCAGCGGCGTCGAGGAGGCCGGCAGCGGCTTCGACGGTGGCGGCGGCGGTGGCGACGGTGATGACCCCGAGGCCGATGCGCTCTACGACGAGGCCGTGCAGTTCGTGCTGGAAAGCCGGCGCGCGTCGATTTCCGCGGTGCAGCGCAAGCTGAAGATCGGCTACAACCGCGCCGCGCGGATGATCGAGTCGATGGAGATGGCCGGCGTGGTCACCCCCATGAACAGCAACGGCTCGCGGGAAGTGATTGCCCCGGGTGGCCCGCGCGATTGATGATCACCTTGCCGGGTGCCAATGGCGGCGCCCGGCCCTTTTACTGCACAACGAGGATTCCCATGCGCGCGATTCGCATGCTGTTGGTTTCTGCCATGGTCATGGCGCCCTTCGCCGTCCATGCCGATGAAAAAGACGTGGCGCGCCTGACCCAGCTGCTGGAAAAGTCACAGACCATCACCGCCCGTTTCTCCCAGCTGACCCTGGACGCCAGCGGCACCAGCCTGCAGGAAACCCAGGGCCAGATGGCGGTCAAGCGTCCGGGCCTGTTCTACTGGCACACCGATGCGCCGCAGGAGCAAGTGGTGGTGTCCGATGGCAATAGGGTAACCCTGTGGGACCCGGATCTTGAGCAGGCTACCGTCAAGAAGCTGGACGCGCGCCTGAACCAGACACCGGCACTGCTGCTGTCGGGCGACGTCTCGAAGATCAGTGAAAGCTTCGACATCACGTCCAAGGAGCAAGGCAACGTGATGGACTTCACCTTGAAGCCCAAGACCAAGGACACCCTGTTCGATTCCCTGCGCGTGTCGTTTCGCAGTGGCCTGATCAACGACATGCAGTTGATCGACAGCGTTGGCCAGCGCACCAACATCCTGTTCAACGGGGTCAAGGCCAACGAGGCGATCCCGGCGAGCAAGTTCCAGTTCAAGGTCCCGGAAGGCGCCGACGTCATCCAGGAATAATGAGGTCATAGAGCCGCGATGGACCTGTTTCGAAGCGAACCCGTTGCCCAGCCCCTGGCCGCGCGCCTGCGCCCGGCCAACCTGGGCGAGTACGTGGGCCAGGAGCACTTGCTGGCGCGCGGCAAGCCGCTGCGTGAGGCGCTGGAGCAGGGCGCGCTGCATTCGATGATCTTCTGGGGCCCGCCCGGAGTCGGCAAGACCACCCTGGCGCGGTTGCTGGCGCAGTTTTGCGATGCGCATTTCGAGACGGTCTCGGCCGTGCTGGCCGGCGTCAAGGAGATCCGTCAGGCGGTGGAGGTGGCCAAGCAGCAGGCCGCGCAGTACGGTCGTCGCACCATTCTCTTCGTCGACGAGGTGCACCGCTTCAACAAGTCGCAACAGGATGCCTTCCTACCCTTCGTCGAAGACGGCACGCTGATCTTCATCGGTGCCACTACCGAAAACCCCTCGTTCGAACTGAACAACGCCTTGCTCTCGCGGGCGCGGGTCTACGTGCTCAAGAGCCTGGACGAAGCGGCGCTGCGCAAGTTGGTCGACCGCGCACTGAGTGAAGAGCGCGGCTTGGGCAAGCGCCAGCTGCGCGTGGGTGACGAGGCGTTCCAGATGCTCATGGCCGCCGCCGACGGCGATGGCCGGCGCATGCTCAACTTCCTGGAGAACGCCTCGGATTTGGCCGAGGACGGCGGCGAGATCGGCGTCGAGTTGCTGCAGAGCCTGCTCGGTGACAGCCGCCGGCGTTTCGACAAGGGCGGCGAAGCCTTCTACGACCAAATTTCGGCGCTGCACAAGTCGGTGCGCGGCTCCAACCCGGACGGTGCGCTGTACTGGTACGCGCGCATGCTCGATGGTGGCTGCGACCCGTTGTACATCGCCCGGCGCGTGGTGCGCATGGCCAGCGAGGACATCGGCAACGCCGACCCCCGGGCCCTGAGCCTGTGCCTGGCGGCCTGGGATGTGCAGGAGCGCCTCGGCAGCCCGGAAGGCGAACTGGCGGTGGCCCAGGCCATCACCTACCTGGCCTGCGCGCCGAAGAGCAATGCGGTGTACATGGGCTTCAAGACCGCCATGCGCGAGGCCGCGGAACACGGCTCCCTCGAAGTACCGTTGCACCTGCGCAATGCGCCGACCAAACTGATGAAGCAATTAGGCTATGGCGAGCAATACCGTTATGCCCACGACGAACCGGAAGGCTACGCCGCCGGTGAAGACTATTTCCCCGACCAGCTTGCGCCACGCCCTTACTACCAGCCGGTGCCACGGGGCCTGGAACTGAAGATCGGCGAGAAGTTACGGCATCTCGCCGAACTGGATCGCAACAGCCCAAGACAACGGAGAAAACCTTGATCGCCCTTGTTGCCGCGGTCAGCGCTGGCGGCATTGCCGGCACCCTGCTGCGCTTTGCCACCGCCAATTGGGTCAGCGCTCACTGGCCACGACACTTCTATCTCGGTACGCTTGCGGTCAATGTGATCGGCTGCCTGCTGATCGGCCTGCTCTACGGCCTGTTCCTGCAGCGGCCGCTGGTACCGGTCGAGCTGCGAGCCGGGCTGATCGTCGGCTTCCTTGGCGGCCTGACGACCTTTTCATCCTTTTCACTGGACACCGTGCGCCTGCTCGAAAGCGGGCAGGCGCCGCTGGCCTTCGGTTATGCTGCCGCCAGCGTATTGGGCGGGCTGCTTGCGACCTGGGCCGGCCTTTATCTGACCAAATTCTGAACCAACGAGAAAACGATATGCTCGATTCCAAACTGTTACGCGGCCAACTTCAGGAAGTGGCGGACCGCCTGGCCTCCCGTGGCTTCAGCCTGGATGTCGCGCGCATCGAAACCCTGGAAGAGCGCCGCAAGTCGGTGCAGACCCGCACCGAGCAACTGCAGGCCGAGCGTAACGCCCGTTCCAAGTCCATCGGCCAGGCCAAGGCCCGTGGCGAGGACATCGCCCCGCTGATGGCCGATGTCGAGCGCATGGCCGGCGAGCTGGCCAGCGGCAAGATCGAACTGGATGGCATCCAGGCCGAGCTGGACGCCATCGTGCTGGGCATTCCCAACCTGCCGGACGCCAGTGTGCCGGTCGGTGCCGACGAAGACGCCAACGTCGAAGTGCGTCGCTGGGGCACGCCGCGCCAGTTCGACTTCGAGGTCAAGGATCACGTGGCCCTGGGCGAGCTGAGCGGTGGCCTGGACTTCGAGACCGCGGCCAAGCTGTCGGGCGCCCGTTTCGCCCTGCTGCGCGGTCCGATCGCCCGCCTGCACCGCGCCCTGGCGCAGTTCATGATCAACCTGCACACCAGCGAGCATGGCTACGAGGAGGCCTACACCCCGTACCTGGTCCAGGCCCCGGCCCTGCAGGGCACCGGCCAGCTGCCCAAGTTCGAGGAAGACCTGTTCAAGATCAGCCGTGAAGGCGAGGCCGACTTCTACCTGATCCCGACCGCGGAAGTGTCGCTGACCAACATCGTCGCCGGCGAGATCCTCGACGCCAAGGCACTGCCGATCAAGTTCGTCGCCCATACCCCGTGCTTCCGTAGCGAAGCCGGTGCCTCGGGCCGCGATACCCGCGGCATGATCCGCCAGCACCAGTTCGACAAGGTCGAGATGGTCCAGATCGTCGAGCCGGGCAAGTCCATGGAAGCCCTGGAAGGCCTGACCGCCAATGCCGAGCGCGTACTCCAGGCCCTTGAGCTGCCGTACCGCGTGCTGGCCCTGTGCACCGGCGACATGGGCTTCAGCGCGGTCAAGACTTACGACCTCGAAGTCTGGGTGCCGAGCCAGGACAAGTACCGCGAGATCTCCTCGTGCTCCAACTGCGGTGACTTCCAGGCCCGCCGCATGCAAGCCCGCTGGCGCAACCCGGAAACCGGCAAGCCGGAACTGGTGCACACCCTCAACGGTTCCGGCCTGGCGGTCGGTCGTACGTTGGTGGCGGTGCTGGAGAACTACCAGCAGGCCGACGGCTCGATCCGTGTGCCTGAGGTACTCAAGCCCTACATGGGCGGCCTTGAGGTGATCGGCTAAATGGATTACCTGCCGCTGTTCCACAAGCTGCAGGGCAGCCGCGTGCTGGTCGTTGGCGGCGGCGAGATCGCCCTGCGCAAGGCGCGCTTGCTGGCCGACGCCGGCGCCGCGCTGCGCGTGGTCGCGCCAGACGTCGACGACCAGCTGGCCACGCTTGCCCGTGAGGGCGGCGGTGAGGTGCGCATCCGCGGTTATCAGGCGATTGACCTCGACGGGTGTCGCCTGGTGATTGCCGCTACCGATGACCCGTCGCTCAACGCCCAGGTGTCCGCCGATGCCCAGCAGCGCAGCCTGCCGGTCAATGTGGTGGACGCTCCGGCGCTGTGCACGGTGATCTTTCCGGCCATCGTCGACCGTTCGCCCCTGGTGGTCGCGGTGTCCAGTGGCGGCGATGCGCCGGTGCTGGCACGGCTGATCCGCGCCAAGCTGGAGGCCTGGATTCCATCGGCCTACGGCGAGCTGGCCGGCCTGGCCGCGCGCTTTCGCCACAAGGTCAAGGCGCTGTACCCGGACGTCAACCAGCGGCGCGGGTTCTGGGAGGATGTATTCCAGGGCCCGATCGCCGAGCGTCAGCTGGCCGGGCAAGGCGCCGAAGCCGAACGCCTGTTGCAGGCCAAGGTCGATGGCGCGCCGAGCCAGCAGGGTGGCGAGGTGTATCTGGTCGGTGCCGGCCCAGGTGATCCGGACCTGCTGACGTTCCGCGCCCTGCGCCTGATGCAGCAGGCCGACGTGGTGCTCTACGACCGCCTGGTCGCGCCCGCGATCATCGAGATGTGCCGGCGCGATGCCGAGCGCATCTATGTCGGCAAGCGCCGCGCCGAGCATGCCGTGCCCCAAGACCAGATCAACCGCCTGCTGGTCGATCTGGCCCGTCAGGGTAAGCGTGTGCTGCGCCTGAAGGGTGGCGATCCCTTCATCTTTGGCCGTGGTGGCGAAGAGATCGAAGAGCTGGCCGAGGAGGGCATCCCCTTCCAGGTGGTCCCTGGCATTACCGCGGCCAGCGGTTGCTCCGCCTATGGCGGCATCCCGCTGACCCACCGCGACTATGCCCAGTCGGTGCGCTTCGTCACCGGTCACCTCAAGGACGGCACCAGCAACCTGCCTTGGGATGACCTGGTGGCGCCGGCCCAGACCCTGGTGTTCTACATGAGCCTGGTTGGTCTGCCGACCATCTGTGCCGAACTGATCCGTCATGGTCGGGCGGCGTCCACGCCGGCGGCGCTGGTACAACAGGGCACCACGCGCAACCAGCGGGTGTTCACCGGGACCCTGGCCAACCTGCCAGAGCTGGTGGCCCAGCATGAAGTGCATGCCCCGACCCTGGTGATCGTGGGCGAAGTGGTGCAGTTGCGCGAGAAGCTGGCGTGGTTCGAAGGTAGCCAGGAGTGACCTCAAGCGGCTTCAGGTACACGCCGGGCTGATCCGTGCTTGTTTCGGGGGTTGTGTGACGCTCTCGAGACCGAGCGCCGCCACGCGGCGCTTCCCGGGCAAGCCCGCTTCAGGCAACCCCACCTCTTCGCCGCCGCTATCTCCGGCCATGGAAAACGTGTGAACCCGCCGGCCGGCAGCGCCTGAAAACCGTCGAGCAGATCTCCATGGAAGACGGCTGAACGGTGGTTGCGCGGGAGAGTGCAGCCGCGCCGCCGTGCGCCATGCGGTCAGCTGTAATCCAGTTTCAGAGCCTGAGGCACCACGCGGGTGCGCTCATCGCCCGTCATCGGCCAGGCCCACTGGCTTTGGCAAGGCGTGGTCAGGCCTTGCTCGGTATTGATCCTGTGCCTACGCAGCGCCTTGTTCAGAGCAGTAACATCTGCCCGTGATGGGCTAAGGTAAGTAGCCATGGCCAGGCCATCGCCTGGAGGCTGCGGCCATTCTTTCCAGGGGACGGGGCCGCTGGCCAGCGACTTGCATTGAAAGTGGTCGATCAGCGAACGCAAGCATATCGCCGCCCTCATGCCAGAGGTCAGAAGATACTGTTCCAATTGTCCGAGCCGTCAACACCGGCACCCGCGCCACTTTTCGAGTACGCCATGAGTTCCAGTACACCGTTGTCCGGAGTCAACCAACCGCTGCGCGGTATCCTGCTGGTAATGATGGCCACCTTCCTGTTTGCCAGTCATGACGCCTTGTCCAAATTCCTCGGTGGCCTCTACCCGGTGATCATGGTGGTCTGGGCCCGTTATCTGGTGCATACCTTGCTGATGGCAGGGATCTTCCTGCCTCAGGCAGGCTTGCGCGTGCTGCGGACCCGGCGTCCGCTGCTGCAGTTGCTGCGGGCCCTGAGCCTGCTCAGCACCAGCCTGCTGTTCACCGCTGGCCTGCAGTACCTGCCGCTGGCCGAAGCCACGGCCGTCAACTTCCTTGCCCCGGTGCTGGTCACCGCCTTGTCGGTGCCGCTGCTCAAGGAGCAGGTCACCCTGGGGCAATGGGCGGCGGTGGTGATGGGGTTTGTCGGGGTGGTGGTGGTCGTGCATCCGGGAGGGGCCGTGTTTACCCCGGCGATTCTTTTCCCCTTCGGTTCGGCCGTGGGGTTCTGCCTGTACCAGGTGCTCACGCGCAAGCTGGCTGCCCATGACAGTCCGACCACCAGCAACTTCCTCGCTGGGCTGTGCAACACCCTGGTAATGAGCGCGCTGGTGCCGTTTTTCTGGCAACTGCCGAGCCTTGAGCATGGCGTGCTGATGCTGGCCTTGGGCGGTTGCGGCATGACTGCGCACTTGCTGCTGACCCAAGCCTTCCGCCACGCCGCCCCGGCGTTGCTGGCGCCCTTCGGCTACTGCCAGATCGTCTTCGCCGGGCTGCTGGGGTTGTTGATCTTCGGTCAGGTGCCGGACACCACCAGCCAGGTGGGTATCGCCATCATCTGCCTGAGCGGGCTGGGCGCGGCGTGGATGCAGCGGCGTAGATAAGCGGCTGCGGTTTGCGTTTATGCACGAAAGGCCCCTGACGGAGCCCTTCGTGCCATTCCACTCAGGTCAATGAGGGAGCACTCGCAGGCTGTCGTTGCGGCTGGCTTCGTACACCGCCTTCTCCATCGGCCGTGCATCCGGATTGCCCAGATCCTCCATCGCCATGCGGTGGGTTTCGGGGGCAAGGTAGGCGGCGAAGGCGCAGAGGCAGGTGATGAACAATGCCAGGCTGCCAATCACCACGGGGATGTTGTCGGAGCCGGGCGGGGCGACGGTGGCGAACAGCGCTGGCAGCATGGCCGTGAGCATGGTGCCAATGTTCTGCGAAATGGACATGGCCGAGACGCGGTAGCGGGTCTGGAACAGCTCCGGATAGAAGCTTGGGAACACCGCGTTGTAGCCTTGGTAGGCCATGCCCCACATGAGGATCGAGGTGGCAACGGCCAGCGGTACGCTCTGGATGCTGATCGCATAGAGGTAGACGAAGGCCAGCAGGCCGGAGCCCAGGCAGCCGGCGATCATGGTCGGGCGACGACCGATCTTGTCCGAGAGGTTGCCAACGAACGGGATCACCAGTACGGCGACGATGTTGCCCACCACCGGGATCCACAGGTACACGCTCTTGTCGAAGCCGATGCCGTAGGCTGGCTGCACCGCGTAGGCCGCGCCGAAGATGGTGGCCACCACCGGGATCACGTTCATCAGCGACATGAACATCACCAGTACCATGCACTTCCAGCTGTAGCGGAAGGCCTCGCTGATCGGCGACTTGGCGACCTTCTGCTGGCTCTCTTCCTTGACGAATGCCGGGGTCTCGTGGACCTCACGGCGGATGATGAAGCCGGCAATCAGGACCACGGCACTCATCAGGAACGGAATGCGCCAGCCCCATTCATTGAAGGCCTCGCTGGGCATGAAGTAGGCCAGCGGCAGGAACACCGCGGCGGCCATCACTTGGCCGGCCTGCACGCCTTGCAGGGTATAGCTGGCGTAGTAGCCGCGCCGGCCGAAGGGTGCATGCTCCATGATCATGGAACTGGCTCCGGAGATTTCCCCGGCTACCGCGAAGCCCTGCACCAAGCGCAGGACTACCAGCAAGGCCGGCGCAAGCATGCCGATGTCGTGGTAGGTCGGCAGCAGGCCTACGGCCATGGTCGAGAGGCCCATCAGGAACATGCACAGCAGCAGCACGTTCTTGCGTCCGCGGGTGTCACCCCAGTGGCCGAGCACGAAGGCACCCACGGGACGGGCCAGGTAGCCGACGCCATAGGTGGCCAGCGAGGCGACGATGGCCATCTTCGGGTCAGTGGAGGGGAAGAAGATCTGCGGGAAGATCAGCGCCGCCGCCTGGGCATAGATGAAGAAGTCGTAGTACTCGAGTGCCGAGCCTATCCATCCGCTGGCGGTTGCTTTCTTGGCTTGGGAGCTGGACGTAGCCATCGTTGTCTCCGTTGTTTTTGTTAGTCACCGAACATGTACGCACCGCGCGGGCCCGAAGGCTGCCAGGGTGCGCTGGCCGGTCTGGTGCGGATGCGGTCAGCGCGACGGGGCGATGGATCGCGATCGGGATGTCGAGTGTCGTAAGGAAGACGAACGAGCAGGTGGGGTCTGCAGGGCGATGGTTCTGAGCATGAGTCGGTACCCGTTTTATTGAACTTATTATGTCGTGCCAGTGGGCTTGCCATCGCAGGAACTGCCGAATGACCGGGGGCAAAGAGGCACCGGTCGTATTACCTGCAATTGAGTTCAATGGTTGCGCACCGGTCGAAATAGGGTCAATTCGCTGGATTCGCTTCCGTTCGATAATCGAACAGAAAACTAACTGTTCCGTACAATTTGAATTGCTGGGGCGACTTTACCCGCGAATAATCGATCATGCCAGGAACCCGCAAGGTTTTCGGGCGCTGTGCCGTCAGCGGCAATGCCCATCTTCCCGGCGCAGGCCCGGCGCCTGCGCCCTACAACAAGGAACTCCAGCATGCAGCGTTCCATTGCCACCGTGTCCCTCAGCGGGACCCTGCCGGAAAAGCTCGAAGCCATCGCTGCCGCCGGCTTCGACGGGGTCGAGATCTTTGAGAACGACCTTTTGTATTACGCCGGCAGCCCGCGCGAAATCCGCCAGATGTGCGCCGACCTCGGCATTGCCATCACGCTGTTCCAGCCATTCCGTGATTTTGAAGGCTGCCGGCGCGACCGCCTGCAGAAAAACCTCGACCGCGCCGAGCGCAAGTTCGACCTGATGCAGGAGCTGGGCACCGACCTGGTCCTGGTCTGCAGCAACGTGCAACCCGATGCCCTCGGGGATGAGCAGTTGCTGGTCGACGACCTGCGCCTGCTGGCCGAGCATGCCGGGGCGCGCGGCCTGCGGATCGGCTACGAGGCGCTGGCCTGGGGCCGGCATGTCAACACCTACCAGCAGTGCTGGAACCTGGTGCGCCAGGCCGACCACACGGCCCTAGGGGTGATCCTCGACAGCTTCCATACCCTGTCGCTCAAGGGCGACCCGAGCGCGATCAAAGACATCCCCGGCGAGAAGATTTTCTTCGTGCAGATGGCCGACGCGCCGATCCTGGCGATGGACGTGCTGGAGTGGAGCCGCCACTTCCGCTGCTTCCCCGGCCAAGGCGAAATGGACCTGGCGGGCTTTCTCGCGCCGATCCTCAGCACCGGCTACCGCGGGCCGCTGTCGCTGGAAATTTTCAACGATGGCTTTCGCGCCGCGCCGCCACGGCAGAACGCCGCCGATGGCCTTCGCTCGCTGCTCTACCTGGAAGAGAAGACCGGCCTGCGCCTGGCGCAGCAAGGGCAGGCCGTCGAGCCGGGCGTGCTGTTCAGCCCAGCGCCGGCCGGTCATTACGACGGCGTGGAGTTCCTGGAATTTGCCGTCGATGAGGCCGTCGGCGCGCGCCTGGGCGGCTGGCTCAAGCGCCTGGGCTTCGCCCCGTCTGGCCAGCACCGCACCAAGGCGGTGAGCCTGCTGCGCCAGGGCGACATCAATATCGTGCTCAATGCCGAGCCGTATTCCTTTGCCCATAACTTCTTCGAGTCCCACGGCCCTTCGTTGTGCGCCACCGCCTTGCGGGTCAAGGACGGCCAGGCCGCCCTGCAGCGCGCCTGTGGTTACCGGGGCCAGCCCTACCGTGGCCTGGTCGGCCCGAACGAGCGTGAAGTGCCCGCGGTGCGCGCGCCGGATGGCAGCCTGATCTACCTCGTTGAACAGGCTGGCGCAGGCCAGACCATCTACGACACCGACTTCAACCTCGACAGCAATGCCGGCGCCGCCGGCGGGCTGCAGCGCATTGACCACATGGCCTTGGCGCTGCCGGCCGAATCCCTGGACAGCTGGGTGTTGTTCTACAAAAGTCTGTTCGATTTCGAAGCTGACGACGAGGTGGTGCTCCCCGATCCCTACGGCCTGGTCAAGAGCCGGGCCCTGCGCAGCCAGTGCAGCTCGGTGCGTTTGCCGCTGAACATCTCGGAGAACCGCAACACTGCCATCGCCCATGCGTTATCCAGCTACCGCGGCTCGGGCGTGCACCACATTGCCTTTTCCTGCGAGGACATCTTCAGCGAGGTGACGCGCGCCAAGGAGGCCGGGGTGCCGCTGCTGGAAATCCCGCTCAATTACTACGATGACCTGGCGGCGCGCTTCGACTTCAGCGACGAGTTCCTCAGCGAGCTGGCCTACTACAACGTGCTCTACGATCGTGATGCCCAGGGCGGTGAGTTGTTCCACGTGTACACCGAGCCGTTCGAGGCGCGGTTCTTCTTCGAGATCATCCAGCGCAAGAACGGTTACCTTGGCTACGGCGCCGCCAATGTCGCGGTGCGCCTGGCAGCGATGGCCAAGACACGCAGCGGCGCGGCGCGCAAACCGGTGCTCTGAGACAGCCCCGGCCGCTGCGGGCTTCCCTGCGCCGGCCGGGTCACGGATAATCGCCTCATTCCTATAACAGCCTGTGAGTCGGTATGAGTGATTCCGTAGTCAGCCTCGGTCAGCCCGAAATAGAGGGGGTGCGCAAGGCGCGCAAGAACAACCCCGAGAAAACGCGCGAGGACATCCTCCAGGCCGCCATCACCGAGTTCGTCCAGCAAGGGCTGGCCGGTGCCCGCGTCGACGCCATCGCCGAACGCACCGCCACCTCCAAGCGCATGATCTATTACTACTTCGGCAGCAAGGAGCAGCTCTACCTCGAGGTCCTGGTCAAGCTCTACGGCGACATCCGCCGTACCGAGCACAGCCTGGAGCTCGAATCACTGCCGGCCGAAACGGCTATCCGCCGCCTGGTGGAGTTCACCTTCGACCACCATGATCGCAATGTCGATTTCGTGCGCATTGTCAGTACCGAGAACATCCACTACGGCGAATACGTCAAGCAAGCACCAGTGATCCGCGAGATGAGCGGCCAGGTGCTGGAGGCGCTGGGCCAAGTATTGCGTCGCGGGGAAGAGGAGGGCGTGTTCCGCCCCGGCATCGAAGTGCTCGACCTGCACATGCTGATGAGTTCGTTCAGTTTCTACCGGGTGTCCAACCGCCACACCATCAGCGAGATCTTCGAGGTCGACCTGTTCGATGAAGCGGTGAAGCAGCGGCACAAGCAGATGCTGTGCGAGGCGGTGCTGCGCTATATCAAGGCCTGAGGGCACTGTTGCATAAGCGCAGGCAAGCCCGCTTCATCATCCGGCGGGCCGCTTCAAGTCCCCATGCTGGCGAAGTGTGCCTGCATCCGCCCGGCATCCGCCGTTTGGCCGCTGAACAGTTCGAAGGCCTTGACCGCCTGGAACACAGCCATGGTGCTGCCATCGAGGGTTCGGCAGCCGAGCGCGCGGGCATGGCGCAGCAGTTCGGTCTCCAGTGGGAAGTAGATGATCTCGGCAACCCACAACCCGGCATGCAGCAACCTCACCGGCAGCGGCGTACCTGGGCGCTTGGCCATGCCGACCGGTGTGGTGTTGACCAGGCCATCGGCCGCAGCCACGGCGCTGGCCAGGTCGTGCCCGACCAGGGCGCGCTCGGCGCCAAAGTGTGCATTGAGGTTGTCGACCAGCGCCTGGGCGCGGCTGGCGTCGACCTCGAACACTGTCAGTTGTTCCACCCCTTCGGCGAGCAGGGCATGGGCCACGGCACAACCCGCTCCACCCGCGCCCAGCTGCACCACGTGACGCCGCGGCGCGTCGGGCAGGCCGCGGCGCAAGCCTTCGGCAAAGCCCAGGCAATCGGTGTTGTGGCCAACCCGCTTGCCGTCCTTGAGCACTACCGTGTTCACCGCACCAATTCCGCGGGCCTCATCGGACAGCTCATCAAGCAGCGGTACAATGGCCTGCTTGAATGGATACGTGATGTTCAGCCCGGTGAAACCGGTGTGCTGCGCGGCGTCGAGCAGTTGCGCCAGGGCGCTGTCGCAGAGGTCCAGCTGGTCGGCGTCGATCAGCCGGTACAGGTAGCGCAAGTCCTGGGCATCACCTTCGCGCTCGTGCAAGGCAGGGGTGCGTGAGGCCTGGATGCCACGGCCGATCAGCCCGGCCAGAATGCCTGAGGTAGCGGTGGTCATGCGCGGGGTTCCTTGAGCGATTGGGCGAAGTACTGAAGCCCCAGGCGATAGCCCAGGCTACCAAGGCCGCAGATCACCCCGGCGGCGATCGGCGAAACGAAGGACAGATGACGGAAGGGTTCGCGCTTGTGCACGTTGGACAGGTGCACTTCGATCACCGGCAGCTCGCTGGCCACCAGGGCATCGCGGATGGCGACCGAGGTGTGGGTCCAGGCGGCAGGATTGATCAGGATCCCGGCACAGCGACCCCGGGCCCGGTGGATCCAGTCGAGCAACTCGCCTTCATGATTGGTCTGGCGGAATTCGATTTCCAACCCGTACTCAAGGGCGCTGTCGGCGCAGAACTGCGCCAGGTCGGCCAGGGTTTCATGGCCATAGGTGGCCGGCTCGCGGGTACCCAGCAGGTTCAAGTTGGGGCCGTTGAGCACGAGGATGCAAGGTTTCATGGGGCATCTCTTTGTTGTTCTTGGATGCCTGATATATGTACTACCCGGTTAGTTTAGTCAACTGCTAGCGCTTCTGCCCGTCAGAAATTCGGGCGATTACCGGCCGTTGGTCAGCCCGGCGGGATATCGAGGAGGGGGATGGTTCGAATGATTGAGGCGATTGCCTTCCCTTTGACAAGGAGATTTATATGAGCAAGCACTCAGATTCGCGCCATGGTTTTTCCGATGACCCGCACAAGGTCAGTGAGGCAGGGCGCAAGGGCGGTTCGAATGCCAACGTGAGCACCGACCGGGCCGAAAAGGCCCGTGTGGGTGGGCAGCACAGCCATGGTGGCGGTCGCAAGCAGGGCTGAGGCGGGTTCTCACACTCCAGGGCAGATGTTACGTGCGTCACTGGCCGCCTGATTGATCAGCGCGGCCAGCCGCTTGACGTTGTTCTGCTGAGCCACCACCAGCTCATCGATGCTGTCGCCGGCGGCTGTTTGCAGTGTACTGCGGCAGGTTAGGGTTGTTGCTGTATCGCGGGTGCGCAAGCGCCATCTGGCGTCCATCAAGGCGTATTCCCCGGGGATCGAGTCGAAGCGTTGCACATCCACGCGCAGCGACAGCGACTGTCGGGCGCGAGCACGGCCGAGCTGGTCGACCAGGGCGCTGCGCAGCTCATCGACCAGGGTGGCACCCCACCAATGGGTTTCGAGAATTGCCAGGCCACTGTTGCCCTGACGAATGACGATCTGTGGGCGATCGACCTGGGGCGGCACGCTGATGCTTTCGATCTGTATCTCGCTGCCTGCGATGGACGACGCGGCCCCAGGTTGAGCGGGGGTAAGGGTATGGAACTGGATCGGGTCGCTGCGACAACCCGCCAGGACGAGGACGGCAAGGAACACGGTAAACATCGGCAAGCGGGTCATGGCAGCGCTCCTGTGAGCCAGTGCGGGTCAATTGCGCGGCGGCGCCTGCAGGTCGATCGGTTCGGCGTTCTTGGGGCGGCCACGGATCAGCGATTCAGGGTGGCGTCCGAGGTAGTCCGAGAGCTCGCGCAAGGACCGCGACATCCGCCCCAGTTCATCGAGGGTCTGCGTCAGCTGTTCACGTTGTGGCGAATCTTCGGCCAGGGTCGAATGGGCTGTCTGCAGCGTCTTGCGCATGTCGGCCAGGGTGCCCTGCACCCCGGGCAGCGTCTTGGCATTGAATTGCGCCAGGCTCTTGCGCAGTTCGACCAGGTTGGCGTCCAGGTTGCTGGCGATGCGCTCGACCGGCAGGCGGTTGAGCTTGTCGACCATCGCTTGCAACTGCTCCTGCAACTGTTCCAGGCTGCCCGGTACGGTTGGAATGTTGATGGGCCGCTCTGCCTCGTCGAAAATCGCCTTTGGCGCCTTTGGGAAGAAATCCAAGGCAATGTATAGCTGGCCGGTCAGCAGGTTGCCGCTGCGGGCCTGGGCGCGCAGGCCGTTATCCACGAAGGTACCAAGCAGCTTGACGCTCGCCGCTTCGTCGTCGGGGTTGTGCTGGAAGGTCTTGAGCACCTTCTGGTGGGCCTGACCCAAGCGCTGCGGGTAGATGAGGATGCCGACATTGATCGGGAACCTGCGGGTCCGCTCGTCGAAGTCCAAGTTGACCGAGACCACCCGGCCGATCTCGATGCCAAGGAACTCAACGGGCGCCCCCACCTTGAGCCCGCGCATGGCCTGGTCGAAGCGCAGCCTCAGGTACTGCGCCTTGCCCGCCGGGGGAGCCAGGGCCCCCTGTTGGTCGGCGAACAGCTCGAACCGCTGATTTTCCGCGGCGGCGATATCGTTGGGGCTGTACTCAGGCGCACGGAAGGCGATACCGCCGACCAGCAGCGACGACAGCGATTCGGTGCGTACCGCAAGGCCATTGGCCCCCACCTCGACATTGATGCCGCTGGCGTTCCAGAAGCGGGTGTTCGCCGTCACGAACATGTCGTTCGGGGCGTGGATGAACACCTGGATATCGACGCCCTTGCCCTCGGCATCCAGGGAATAGGCGACCACCTGGCCTACCGGAATCTTGCGAAAGTACACCGGTGAGCCGATATCCAGCGAGCCCAGGTCCTGGGTGTGCAGGGTGAAGTGCTTGCCGGCTTCGCCATAGGTGATGGCCGGTGGGTTCTCAAGGCCGGTGAAGTGCTTCGCGCGGTTGGCGGACTGGCCGATGTCGGCACCGATGTAGTCCCCCGAGAGCAGGGTGTCGATACCCGATACGCCGCCGGCACCGATGCGCGGCCTGACCACCCAGAACTTCGAATCCTCGCGGGTGAAGCCCTCGGCCTGCTTGTCGAGCTTGACCGTTGCGTTGACGTTGCGCTGGTCGTCGCTCAGGCCCACTTCGGTCACATGGCCGATGACCACGTTGCGGTAGCGTACCTCGGTCTTGTTGGCGGCCAGGCCAGCGCCGGTCTTGAAGGTCAGGGTGATGATCGGGCCTTCCTGCATCAGGTTGTGCACCACCAGTGAAAGGCCGACCAACACCGCGACGATCGGCACGATCCACACCAGCGACAGGGTGAATCGGCGTGTCTTGACTGTGGCCTGGCCCGGTTCCGGCGCGGCGTCAGTGGCTGTCGGCTTCATCCATGCGCTCCTGTGCACGTGGGTTGTCCCAGATCAGGCGGGGGTCGAAGCTCATGGCCGAAAGCATGGTGAAGACCACCACCAGGCCGAAGAACAGGATGCCCACGCGCGGCTCGATATCGCTCAAGGCCTGGAATTTCACCAGCGCAGCGACCAGCGCGACCACCAGCACGTCGAGCATCGACCAGTAGCCGATCAGTTCGACGAAGCGGTAGAGCTTCGAGCGCTCCGGGCGCGCCCAGGCACTGCCGCGCTGCACGGTGATGAGCAGCAGCGAGAGCACGACGAACTTGATGCCTGGGACGGCGATGCTGGCGATGAAGATGATCAGCGCGATATCCCAGGCGCCGTGCTGCCAGAACTCCAGCACGCCGCTCATGATGGTGCTGTCGGCACCGCTGCCGAGCATCGTGGTGTTCATCACCGGCAGCAGGTTGGCCGGCACGTAGAACGCCAGGCCAGCGAGCAGGTAGGCCCAGGTGCGGTTCAGCGAATCGATCTTGCGCCGGTGCAAGGGTGCGTCACAGCGAGGGCAATACTGGGGTTCACCGCGCATGTCGCATGCCAGGCCACAACTGTGGCACAGGCACAGGCCGAGTTCGCTGGCGGTCGCGGGTCGGTTCATGGGGTGTCCCACAGGTCGCGGATATCGCGGCCAGCGATGCGGATCATCAGCAGGCTCAGCGCGGCCAGGGCAAGCAGACCGATGCCGGGGAGCACATCGAGCATGCCGGCCAGCTTGAACACCGCCACCATCGCTCCGAGCAGGCATACCTCGAGCATGCTCCACGGGCGCAAGGTTTCCAGCCCGCGCATGCACAGCTTGAACGCTGGCGAGCGCCGCTCGGCCAGGGCGTAGCCCAGCACCCAGATCAGCAGCAGCACCTGGAAGGCCGGGGCGATGATGATCGAGATGGCTGCGACCATGGCGATGAAGGTAATCGGCCCTTGGCTCAGGGCCAGGACCGAGTCCCAGAGCGTGGCGCTGTTTTTCAGGCCTTGGAGGCTGATGCTCATCACTGGGTAAGCATTGGCAAACAACCACAGCACCGCCGCGGCAACGCTCAGCGCCAGGCGCTGTTGCACCGTCAGCCCGTTGTAGCGCTGCAGCACGGCGCCGCAGCGTACGCAGAGGGTTTTCTGGTGGGGGGCGAGCGCCACGCGTTGGTACACACAGTCGCAGTGCTCGCAGATGATCAATTGCTCGGGTATGGCCATGCAGCGCGCTCGACTGGAGACAGGGAGAGCCTCACTGAATATAGAAGCGCATGGCCAATAGGCAAATGCCTCGACTACGGTCGCTTGCCTTCAGATCCGAGAGGTAGTGGACCACGACCGCGTGGTCAGCCGGGCAAGGCCGCGCCTCTCTAGTAAAGGCTAAACACCTTCTCAAGCGGTGAGGGCGAGTGGATATCTGCCCGATCACGATTATGCTTCAAGAGACCTCGCAGCAATGCGGGGCCGTCAGTCTGTTCCATGCTTTCGTGCAATCCGTAATCCGATGACATCAGCCCTAGGGCCAGGGTGCGGCAGGTGAAGTAGTGGGGTACTCCGGCCTACAAGAACAAGACGGAGAAGACAATGGCCGCAATCGACAGTACATCCACGGGCAGCTCGCCCAAACGAGGCATAACCAAGGAGGAGCGCAAGGTCATCTTTGCCTCGTCCTTGGGCACGGTGTTCGAGTGGTACGACTTCTATCTCTATGGCTCACTCGCGGCCATCATCGCGAAGCACTTCTTCGCCGGTGTCAACGAGACCACGGCCTTCATCTTCGCCCTGCTGGCGTTCGCCGCGGGCTTCGCCGTGCGGCCCTTCGGGGCCATCGTGTTCGGCCGCCTGGGCGACATGATCGGGCGTAAATACACGTTCCTCATCACCATCGTGATCATGGGCATCTCCACCGCGGTGGTGGGGCTGCTGCCCAGCTATGCGACCATCGGCGTGGCAGCGCCGATCATCCTGATCACCTTGCGTCTGCTGCAGGGCCTGGCCTTGGGCGGTGAATATGGCGGCGCGGCCACCTACGTGGCCGAGCATGCGCCGCCAGGCAAGCGGGGCTTCTTCACCTCGTGGATCCAGACCACCGCGACCCTGGGCCTGTTCATGTCGCTGTTGGTGATTCTTGCCTGCCGCACCATCCTCGGTACCGAAGACTTCGAGGCCTGGGGCTGGCGGATTCCGTTCCTGCTGTCGATCCTGCTGCTGGTGATCTCGGTCTATATCCGGCTGCAGCTCAGCGAGTCGCCGGTGTTCCAGAAGATGAAGGCTGAAGGCAAGACCTCCAAGGCGCCGCTGACCGAATCCTTCGCCCGCTGGGACAACCTCAAGGTGGTGATCATGTCACTGCTCGGTGGCACCGCCGGACAGGCCGTGGTCTGGTACACGGGGCAGTTCTACGCGCTGTTCTTCCTGCTGCAGACTCTGAAGATCGACCCGCAGACCGCCAACCTGCTGATCGCAGGCTCGTTGCTGATCGGCACGCCATTCTTCGTCATCTTCGGCAGCCTGTCCGACCGCATCGGCCGCAAGGGCATCATCATGGCCGGGTGCATCCTGGCGGCGCTCACGTACTTCCCGATCTTCAAGGCATTGACCGAGTACGGCAACCCCGACGTGTTCGCCGCCCAGGCGCGCAACCCAGTGACGGTGATCGCCGATCCCGACCAGTGCTCGTTCCAGTTCGATCCGGTCGGCAAGGCCAAATTCACCAGCTCCTGCGACCTGGCCAAGACAGTGCTGGCAAGACGCGCCATCCCCTATGACAACGTGAAAGCCGAACCGGGCGCCGTGGCCCAAGTGCGCATCGGCGAAAGGGTGATCGAAAGCTTCGAAGGCAGCGCCATGCCTGCCGCTGAATTCAAGGCGCAGAACGACGCGTTCACCGCGACCCTCGGTACGGCCCTCAAGGACGCCGGTTACCCCGAGAAGGCCGACCCGAACAAGACCAACTACCCGATGGTGCTCCTGCTGCTGACCATCCTGGTGATCTACGTGACCATGGTTTACGGTCCGATCGCCGCCTGGCTGGTGGAACTGTTCCCGACCCGCATCCGCTACACCTCGATGTCGTTGCCGTACCACATCGGTAATGGCTGGTTCGGTGGCTTCCTGCCAACGGTGGCGTTTGCCATGGTCGCGGCTACCGGGGATATCTACTACGGGCTCTGGTACCCGATAGTGATCGCCGTGATGACGGCGGTGCTTGGCACGTTCTTCTTGCCGGAGACCAAGGACCGAGATATCAGTCACGATTGAGGTCCGCGGTCGCCCTCTCCGTGGCCGGAGAGGGCGACCGCGCCGAGGACCGGACGGACGTGTCTTCTATAACGGGTCACCTGGCGATAGGGTGCAGCTCGCCCCCATGTTGCGCACCGGGGCGCTTCAGGCCAGCAGCCGCTCAGCCAGCAACAGCGTAGCGATGACGATCATCGCAGCTCCCGAAAACCGACTTACCCGATGCGCCGCCGTGGGCCGGGTCTTCAGGACAACCTGGGCACCGAATCCGACCAGCAGATAGACCACCCCACAACTCGCTGCATGCACCAGCCCCAGCGCGATGATCTGCATGGGCACCGGCCAACCGGACATGGGGCTGGTGAACTGCGGCAACAGGGCCAGGAAAAGCAGGAAGACTTTCGGGTTGAGACCGCTGACACAAAGCCCTTTGAGCGCCCAGCGCGGCCAAGGCATGGCGCGCTCTGCTTCGCCGGCCCGAGGAACGGACGGATGGCGCATCATGCTGATGCCCAGCCAGAGCAGGTAGCCCGAGCCAGCCACCGTAAGGACCGTCAGCGCTGCCGGATGATCGGCTACGAGACTGCCGACCCCCGCCGCGACAACGAGCGTCGCAAGCAGATGTCCGGACAGGAGACCGGCAACGGCCGGTACGACCCGACGTCCACGCATGCCAGCTGAAATCGCATAGGCCCAATCGGCGCCAGGGGTGATTACGAACAAGAACGATACCGCCCAGAAGGCGGCGAGAACACTGAGAGTCACGGCATTTTTACCTTTTCTTCACTGGAATATGAGCCAGAAGAAGAATAGGGATTCTCTGGTAGGATTATCTTTCGAAGCTACTGAGCTGGCGCCAAGAAACTGGAAGGTTTTTGTGAATGGACCGGATTGACAGAAAGATCCTTGCGCAACTGCAGCGTGACGGACGGCAGTCGCTGACCGAACTGGCGGAGCGTGTCGGCTTGAGCCTCTCGCCCTGCCACCGGCGCGTACGGGTGCTGGAGGAGGCCGGCGTGATCCTGGGCTACCGCGCGTGCCTTTCGCCGCGCGAACTGGGCCTGGGCTTTTCTGCGCTGGTTTTTGTCACCTTGCGTGAGGGGCACCAGCAAGCCGTCGCGGACTTTGAAAAGGCTTTGCCTGACATCCCGCAGATCGTCGAAGCGCAACGCCTGTTCGGTGACCCGGACTACCTGCTGCAGGTCATGACCCGCGATCTGCCTGCGTTCCAGCAGCTGTACGATGAAAGCCTGTCGCGCTTGCCCAACGTGCAGCGGCTGACCTCGACGCTGGTGATGAAGCAGGTCATTCAGGATCGACCGCTGCCGATCTGACGGGCAGGGATGGGGACGTTCCGGCACATGCTCGTAGGGCACCAGCCCATTGGCTGCGCTGCGTGCAGACGCCTTTCCAAGGCCGCGCCGAAAAAGATCAAGCGCCTTCTAGGGGCACTTCGACGCGGCGTCATTCCTCGGCCTGCCGCACGATCGCCAGCGCATCCGGCTCCGGGCCTGTCGGCCAGCGGCCCTCGATGGTCCAGGTCGCGGTATCGATCACCGCGATCTCGTCTGCGCCACTGATGGCCACGAACGCACGTTTGCCATCCGGCGATACCACCGCGCCGATCGGCAATGCTTCGGCGCCGAGCAGGGTGTGGCGATAGTGCGCCCCCTCGCGGGCCAGGCCGATGCGCTTGATCTCGCGCTTGCCCACCACGTCGATCACCGCCAGCTCCGCCGACTTGGCGCAGGTGACCAACGCATACTGATCGTCTGGGGTCATGACAATCCGGATCGGAAAGAGTCCGGTCTTGATCCGTTCGACCACCTCCAGTCGTTTGGCATCGACGATGGCCACTTCGTTGTCTTCGCGGTTGCTGACCCACACTTGGGTACCGGCCCGGTTCACCGCGATGCCTTCGGTGCTGTTGCCGGTTGGGATGGAGGCGATCTTGCGGTTCTGCGTGAGGTCCACCACCGAAAGACTGCCGCTGTCGACGTGGGTAACATAGGCGCGGTCGGCGCTGGGCGAGAGTGCGACCATGTGCGGCTTGCCGCCGCCGACTTCGATGCGCTCGAGCACCTTACCCTGTACGAGATCGACCAGCAGCAGGCGCTCGCTGCCTTCGGTGGTGACGACGATGCGCTGGTCATCCGGCAGGAAACGAATACCGTGGGGACGTGAATCCTGGCCCAAGTCAATGGTGCGCACGACCGTGCGCGAGGGCCAGTCGATCACGCTCAGGCTATTGTTGGCCACGGCTTGCGCGCCATAGTTGCCGACCACCGCGAGTTGGCCATTGCCGGCGACGATGACCTCGTGGGGGCCGGTGCCGACCGGTATGCGCACCAGCTCCTTGCCTTCCTTCGTTTCCAGTGCCGAGACGCTGGCGCCCGCTTTGTTGCCGACCAGCAGCACGTCGTCGGCATGGGCCAGCGGCAGGCACGCGAACAGGGTAGCGGCCAAGCTGACGCAGCGGATATGGGTTGACAGCGGGTTGAATGGATAGCGCATCCACGATCTCCTTGAAGGGTCCTTGATGCAAGCACTCAGTTGTGACCCGTCCGGCCCGCCGGGAGTTCTTAACCAGAGCGCTTGCCGGCAAAGCGCGCGGCGAGGGCAGGAGCTTTTGCCATTATTAATTTGAATTCCTGATCAATCCCAAAGAAAAACAAATTTCTCAAAACAGTCCAATCAGCCGATGCTGATCGCCGCTATCGGTCATCCATAACAAGGAGAAAACAGCATGAGAGAAGTCGTTGTCGTCGCCGCCACCCGAACCGCCATCGGTAGTTTCCAAGGTGCGCTGGCCACGGTGCCTGCCGTTGACCTGGGGGCCGCGGTGATCAAGCACCTGCTGGAGCAGACCGGGCTGGACGCGGCGCAGGTCGACGAGGTCATTCTCGGCCAGGTGTTGACCGCCGGTGCCGGCCAGAACCCCGCGCGCCAGGCGGCCGTCAAGGCCGGCTTGCCTTATGCCGTCCCTGCGCTGACGCTGAACAAGGTCTGCGGCTCGGGCCTCAAGGCCGTGCACCTGGGCGTCCAGGCGATCCGCTGCGGCGATGCCGAGGTGGTCATCGCTGGCGGGCAAGAGAACATGAGCCTGGCGCCCTACGTCATGCCCGCTGCCCGCACCGGCTTGCGCATGGGGCATGCGCAGATGGTCGACAGCATGATCAGCGACGGCCTGTGGGATGCCTTCAACGACTACCACATGGGCATCACGGCTGAAAACCTGGTGGCGCATTACGGCATCAGTCGCGAGGCACAGGACACCTTCGCCGCCGAGTCTCAACGCAAGGCCCAGGCTGCCATCGAATCCGGGCGCTTCAAGGATGAGATCACGCCCATCAGTATCCCCCGCAAAAAGGGCGAGCCGCTGGTCTTCGACACCGATGAACAGCCGCGCCATGAAACCACCGCCCAATCCCTTGGCGCACTGCGGGCCGCTTTCAAGAAGGACGGCAGTGTCACCGCCGGCAATGCCTCCACTCTCAACGACGGTGCCGCCGCGGTGCTGCTAATGAGCGCCGACAAGGCCCAGGCACTCGGGCTGCCGGTGTTGGGCAGGATCGCGGCCTACGCCAGCGCGGGCGTGGACCCGGCGGTGATGGGGATCGGTCCGGTCGCCGCCACCCGCCGTTGCCTGGACAAAGCCGGCTGGAGCGTTGACGAACTGGAGCTGATCGAAGCGAATGAAGCCTTCGCCGCCCAGGCGCTGGCTGTCGGCCAGGAGCTGGGCTGGGGCAGCGAGCGGGTCAACGTCAACGGCGGGGCCATCGCCCTCGGCCATCCGATCGGGGCATCGGGCTGCCGGGTGCTGGTCACCTTGCTGCACGAGATGAACAAGCGCGATCTTCGCAAAGGACTGGCGACCCTGTGCATCGGTGGTGGTCAAGGGGTCGCGCTAGCGATCGGACGTTGATGGCACAGTGCGTCAGCCGGCTTGTTGCCGGCTGGCGAAAAAGCAAGGCGGTGGTGCGGATGTGCCTGAAGCAGGCCCCGCAAGGTTGACGCGGGTCTAGCCGCCACCAGCGCCGCCGTTGACATCGGCAGGGCCATTGCTGCCGGTTTCACCGTCGGGGCTGGTGCCAATGATATTTTTGCCGGGGCCGCGGTCGGTGCCATCGCCGCCCGTCTGGCTCGTGTCGGTGCCGCCCTGGCCACCGGTACTTTCATTGCTTTTGCCAAGGCTCGCGCCGGTATCGCTGCCGCTGCCGTCACCGGCATCGGCTCCTTCTTCGGGGCCGTTGGCATTTCCTGGAACTTGGCCAGTTTCAGGAGAGTTACTATGTCCGGTACCGTCCATATCGGTGTCGGCGAGCGCGACTGGCGCGGCGAGGCCCAGGCACAAGGCCAAGGCGAAATGAAGGGGGCGAATGCCGTTCATGGTGCGTCTCCTGATGGGTGACTGCTGAGCGTTTGGCATCGCAAACGTGGGGGAGTGCCAAGGAGACGACAGGCGGCAGGCGGGGAGGAAGCATCCCGCTCGGTGTTTTTGATGCGCTGGGTGCGCTGATTGCGGGCAAGCCCGCGCTTACATCGCGCTGCGTGCAGCGTGGCCTGTGGGCGATCGCCCAGTCTCTTGGGCTGCGCTGTCGCGCAGAGAACAGGGCCTGCAAGCGCGGCGCAATATCTGTAGGGGCGCCGAACCGCCGCCCCCCACAGGTTCAGCTAAATCAATGAGTTAGCGTTTGTTCTATGAGGTGGCTTGCCGGTGCGCGGACCAATCGCTCCGAGGCCTCGGCAAGCCCGCCAAGTACAGCGATCAGCTGCCGCCGCCGCCGCCAGCACCGCCGCCCGAGCCACCTGCGCCATTGCCGCCGCCGCCGCCCGAACCGCCGCTGCCGCCGATACCGCCACTGCCGCCGTCCGTTCCAGTCCCGCCTGTACCAGTACCCATCCCGCCTGTACCAGTGCCAGTCCCATCTGTACCGGTGCCAGTTCCGCCTGTACCGGTGCCTGTATCTGTCCCTGGGGCGGTCGAACCTGGACCGGTCCCGGGACCCGCGTTACCGCTGCCGCCAGTGCCTGTACCGTTCGTGCCTGTCCCGGTACCGATGCCATTGCTGTTGATGGAATCATTGGTATTGCCATTCATGGTGCCACTGCCTGTTCCAGTGCCGTTCATATCCGTGGCGGCAAAGGTAAGGGGTGCTGCCACGCCCAGGCATAAGGCGAAGGCGAGATGAAGGGGTCGAATCCGGTTCATGGTGCAATCTCCTAAGTTTAAGTGGGTCATGCATTCGGCCCCACCGAAGTGACAGGGGTGCCCGCTATGCGACGGGCGGTCGGCCATGCTGGCGCCGCTGGCGCTGCGGCGGCCCCCTCGTACTGGGGTGAACCCGCGCCCAAAGGCGCCGTCCAAACTCGACCGCTGTCCCATTCTCACCCTGGGGGGTGCCATGGAGATTGACCGTCCAGCAGGATGCTCACTGCTGTGCAAGCCGCTGCTTGCGTCGGGCGTCGCGCAAAAACAGACGCGCACGTTCAACCCTCCCGCCAAGGCCGCTATATGATCGCTACCGTGACCGCGAACGCGTTGGGCATAGACTTCCTAAGCCAAGGCGAGGCGGCGCTGTTTAAATGGCTGATCGCGAGCTTCCTCATGGGTAAGCGAATCCGCGCCGCCACAGCGATAAAGGCTTATCAGGTAATCGTCGAGCAGTACCATGTCGATACGCCGGCCAAGCTGAGCCGCTGTACGCACCGTGAACTGGTGCGCATGCTGGGGCAGGGCGGCTATGCCCGCTACGACGAATCCACGGCCAGGCGCCTGCATGCCCTGGCAGGCAAACTCGAGCGAGAGTATGAAGGCCGCATCGGCCGCCTGCGCGAGATCAGTGCCGACCGCAAGGCCTTAGAGCAGCGGCTCCTGGCCTTCGAGGGCATCGGACCGAAGACCCTGGAAATCTTCATGCGCGAGGCCGGCACTGCGCTCAACTAGACCCCTCAACGGTGCGGGTTATCGGCCTGGGGTGCGCCAAGGGTGTCGATAGAGGGTGCCTCTGCCTCTTCGGCCAGGTGCCGATACGCCTTGCGCATCTCCCGCAGCTGCTTGCTTTCGAGGTCCTCGAGGCTCAGCACGGAATTCTGCGCGGACTTGGAAGCGCGGATCAGTTCGTCCAGCTTCAGGTGAAGAATATCGTTGTCGCGGTTCTGCGTGTTCTGAATCAGGAACACCATCAGGAACGTCACGATGGTGGTCGATGTATTGATGATTAACTGCCAGGTATCGTTGTAGTGGAACCAAGGCCCGGATGCGGCCCAAAGGACGATAAGGCCCAAGGCACCCAGAAAGACCTTGGGGCTCCCAGCTTTATTGGCGAGCGCTTGGCAGAACTTGGAGAATTTCATTCAACGTCCCTCGTGATTTACCTAAAATTAGGACCGTGGGAATCGCCTGAAATTCTTTTTTACAATTTAGCTGAGGTCCATCCATGGACCCAGTTGCCTCAGGAGACAGGTACGCCCTCGACGGGAGCGGTGATGGGCTCGTCAATGACTGTGCTGCCTGGGGTGAGGATCACCTTGCGGCAGTCCTGCTGCTTCTTGTCGAAGATCTTGTAGCCTTCGGCCGCCTGCTCCAGCGCCATGCGGTGAGTGATGATCGCCTCTGGCTGCAGTTTGCCGGTCTCGATGTGGTCGAGCAGTTCGGGCAAGTAGCGCTGAACATGGGTTTGACCCATGCGGAAGGTCAGGCCCTTGTCGAAGGCATCGCCGAACAGGAAGCCATGGATGAAGCCCGAGTACACTCCAGGGACGCTCACCACACCCCCACGGCGCACCGCCGCGATGCATTGGCGCAAAGCCTTGCCGCTGCTGCCTTCAAGCTTGAGCGCGGCCAGTACTGTCTCGGTCGTACTGCCCTTGGCCTCGAAGCCTACGGCATCGATCACCCCGTCGACCCCGCGCATGCCCGGCGTCTGTTGGATGATCGTGTCGGCGGGATCATCGTCCTCATCGAAGTTGATTGGGATCACGCCGTAGGTTTTCTGCGCGTAGTCCAGACGGTAGGGATGGTGGTCGACCATGAAGATCTTGTCGGCGCCAAGCATCCGGGCCACCGCCGCGCACAGCAGGCCGACGGGGCCAGCGCCGTAGATGGCCAGGCTTGAGCCGTTGCCGATCTCGGCATTCAATACCGCCTGGTAGGCGGTGGGCAGGATGTCGGAAAGGAACAGTACCTTCTCGTCGGCCAGCGTGCCTGGCACCTTGAAGGGGCCGGTATTGGCCTTGGGTACGCGGACGTACTCTGCCTGGCCGCCAGGTACGCCACCGTACATATGGCTGAAACCAAACAGCGCTGCGCCCGAGGGAATGGATTTCTTGTTGAGGATGGCGCCCCGCCCGGGATTGGTCGTTTCGCAGGCGGCAAACAACTCATGGTTGCAGAAGAAGCAGCTGCCGCAGGCAATCACGAAGGGAATCACCACGCGATCACCGGGGCTTACAGCGGTAACGTCGGAACCAACCTCTTCGACAATCCCCATGAACTCATGGCCAAAGATGTCCCCATGTTCCACGGTGGGGATCTTCCCACGATAAAGGTGCAAGTCCGAGCCACAAATGGCAGTGGCGGTAACCCGCAAGATGATGTCGTCTGCCTGTTCCAGCGCAGGATCGTCAACCGTATCGACCCGTACATCATTGGCGCCATGGTAGGTAAGTGCTCTCATGATTAACCCGCCCTACAGAAGGATGATAATCAGGAGAACCAGCCGCCAGGAGGGAAGTTCAAAGTTAAACTGAGTAACGCGGATGGAAATAGAGTGCACTAAAAATGAGCGTCTTGCGTATTGTGTGGTCCAAACCAATCTCGGCTGTCACAGGAGATCGACCATGCCCCTCGTTTTGAACGACAGCCAAATCGCTGCCATGGCAGCGTTGCACAACCAGCACCCGCAGATCGGCACTTGGCTACAAAGGCTTACCAAACGGGTGCAGGGCGAGCGCATTGCAGACGCCGACCGGATGATGGAGATGCTGCTGATAAAGGCGGCGGCTTTCGACGAATACAGCGCGGCGGCTGCGGATTCGCTGATCGCGGACCTGCTCTCCCTGGAGCGGGCGGCGGCGCTGAAGCACGATGACGCCCAGCGGTTCACCACGGAGTTGGAGCGTTTCGTGAAGCAGCGCGTAGGCAGACGGCACACATAGCGATAGCAAATGACCGTTCAATTTAGCGATGGATGGATATTTTTGAATTTCATGTTATTCCGGCGCCCCGGTTGAACTATAACGCCGTGTCCTTTCGTCATTCTCTGTAAAATGTCCGGGCACCAAGGCTGTGGAGCATTTATCCGATGCTATGACGGCGCTGCTGAAATCCTCTAGTCATTAAAGGAAGGCATGCGCTGTTTTAGTCTGAGGAGCTCCACATGTTCATACATAACAAACGCTTGCAATATACCGTACGGGTAGCCGAGCCCAATCCTGGGCTTGCGAACCTGCTGCTCGAACAATTTGGTGGAGCCCAAGGTGAGCTTGCTGCCGCCTGTCGCTACTTTACCCAGGCCTTGGCCGAAGATGACCCAGGCCGCAAGGATCTGTTGCTCGACATTGCCACCGAAGAGCTCAGTCATCTGGAAATCGTCGGCTCCATCATCGTCATGCTCAACAAGGGCGCCAAGGGCCGCCTGGCTGAAGGAGTGGAAGAGGAGGGCGAGCTCTACCGTGCCATCAATGGCGCGGGTAACGATTCCCACATCACCAGCCTTCTCTATGGCGCTGGCGCGCCGTTGACCAATTCCGCGGGCGTGCCTTGGAGCGCGGCCTATATCGATACCATTGGTGAACCCACAGCCGATTTCCGTTCGAACATTGCCGCTGAGGCCCGAGCGAAAATCGTCTATGAGCGTCTGATCAACGTCACCGACGATCCAGGCGTCAAGGAAGCCCTGGGCTTTCTCATGACCCGGGAAATCGCCCACCAATTGTCCTTCGAGAAAGCCTTGCACGCGATCCAGCCAAACTTCCCGCAAGGCAAGCTGCCGGGCATGCCGGCGTTCACCAACAAGTACTTCAACATGTCGGGTGAGCCGAACGTGCGCGGCCCTTGGAACCAGGGTAGCGAGTGGGAGTATGTCGAGAGTCCAGAGCCGGCCGTCGATGGCGGGGATGGGCTGGCCACGGTCAACCTCTCCAGCGAAGAGGCTCAAGTGCTGGAAGCGCTGAAGGCCAGGACCACGTCCGAGCCGGACAGCAAACCCATCACCGGCGCCGACCTTGGGTCGGGGTTGGTTCAAGGCAAGGACATGTGAACCAAGGCATTGCAATCAAGGTAGGAGCGAGAGATGGCCAGCTTGAGCAAGAAACGCAAGAACCGGCCCGACCTGGGCCTTGAGCGTTCGCTGTTGACGGCCCTGGCGGGCTTCGAAATGGACTCACGCCAAGCCTGCAGAGCCTTGCAGGTTTCTATCGCATTGAATGTGTTTGGCGTGGGTACCTTGCTGCCCAACGAACTGCCCGGCGAGTCGCTCATGCTCGACGACACCGAGCGGATGGAAAGCATGACCGTTCATTGAGGAGCAGAAATGATGTTTGCCTCCAAGGCCTGGCGTATTCGCGTCGGGCCTTTTTTATGGAAAATCAGTGGGTGGATTGGGGGTGGGGGAAGGCTGCAAGGTGCATTCTTGAATCTTTTAGCGCCCTTGAGATCGAGCGCCGCCCACGCGGCGCATCGCGGCACAAGGCGCGCTCCCACAGGCTGGTGCCGCGCTTGCAGTCAGCCTTGGTGCATGTCTAAAGATTGGATGAGGGCTGTTGCGGTCACTCGATATCTCTGTCGTACAAACAAGGCTAAAAGCTCGGTCTATCAGGCCATAGCACATTGCAACAAATGTGGGGAGCGGCCTTGTGCCGCGATGCGCCGCGCGGGCGGCGCTCGATCTGAAGAGTGCCACACCCTTCAAGGCGTGCACCGGACGCTGCGAAAACGCCGCGCAAACGCTTACAATCCACCCCTTTACCGCAAAGGCCCATCAGTCCATGGCGCTCGACCCACCCACGATGTTGACCCTCACGATCGCCCTCGCAGCGGCCGCCGCGCTGTACCTGGCGATTGAATGGGGCAGCGTTCGTGAGCGCTCGCTGCTGTTCTGGAGCGCGGGCTTTGCCACCATTACCGTTGGCTCGACCCTCGCGCTGCTGCGCGGCAGCGGCCTGTTGCTGATCGGGATCTGGTTCGCCAACGGCCTGCTGGTGACCGCCCATTGGCTGTTCCTGCTCGGCGTCGCACGCTTCACCGAAACACGCTTGTCGCGCGGCTGGTACCTGATCTTCGCCGTCTGGCTCGCCATGCTCTGGGTGCCGGAGGCGCAGGCGTGGTCGAAGGTGATGCTGATGGTCAACTCACTGCTGGTCGCCCTGGTAACGCTCAGGGCCAGCTTGCTGCTGCGTCCCCATGGCAAGTCACTGAGCGTGGGCGCGGTTCAGCTGCGTTACGTGTTGCTGGCACATGGGCTGTTCTACGTGATCAAGGCGTTCACGGCAGTGGTGCCGGGCACGCTCATCGACCTGGCCGCGTTCCGTGGCCAGATCATCCAGATTTCCCTGGTCGAGGGGGCGATGGCGATCATGCTGATCGCCCTGTCGATGACCGGTACCGAGCGCTACCGACGCGAGAAGCGCATCGCCCGGCTGGCCGCGCGCGACCCGCTGACCGCGCTGTACAACCGGCGCGCCCTCGAAGTGCGTGCACCGCGCTTGCTCGAGGGCGTTTGCGGAGCACGCCCAGGGGCCTTGCTGCTGATCGATATCGACAACTTCAAGCTGGTCAACGATCTCTACGGCCATACCGCGGGTGACCAACTGCTGGTCGCGCTGAGCGAGATGATCCGCTCAGCGCTTCCCGAAGGTGCGCTGGCGGCGCGGCTGGGAGGCGATGAGTTCATCATCCTGCTCAACAACGCCTCGCGCGAGCGGATCGAAGGCCTGGGCAGCATGCTGCGTGACCAGTTCCATACTGTGGCCTCGCAGACCTTCGCCACGCCCGAGGCGGTGACCTTGAGCATCGGCGCCACGCTGTTCAATCAACCGCCGGCCAGCCTCGCGGGCCTGATCGAGCAGGGCGACAGCGCGCTCTATGAGTCCAAGCGCGGCGGGCGCGACCGCATTCGCCTGGTCGATCGGACCTCGCAAGTATGAGTCACAGGGCGTGCGACCACTCACATGCCCGGCTGCTTCGGTCCCACCCTTGCCTCAGCTGGCGCCTAGCAGCGGGAGCACCCATCCTGAGGCGCCCATGCTGCCGTTTCGGCGTGCGCATTCGTGCTCCGCATCGGCGCGCGTGGAAAAGCTGGTATTCAGTCGTGTCTTGTCGTGGTTGTCATAGATGTCGAAGCCCGCGCAGACAATCTTCGAGTAGAAGCGCGAGCCGCGCTTAAAAGCATCTTTTTCGATAGGCACAGCAGGAACGACAACGAATCGCGGTTGCATGTCAGAGCCTCCCCAGGCAGTTACTTAACTATTAGTCACGTGCATGCGTGATGGCAAGTTGACTCATGGTGAGGCGACAGATGGTGTCGGCTACTGGGCTCATGATTTGAAGAGGGCGTAACGTGTGGGCACGCGGAATGTCTCAGGTGGGCCTGAGGTATCGGCGCTCATGATCGGCGCGCGGCTCCACGCACGCATCGAACCGACCGAACAGTGTGTAGCGGTTCAAGGCGATTTTGTCGTACATCCAGTCCCTTACGCCGGCGGGTACCACCTTGGCGACGGTCAGCCAACGCCAGGGCGGCGGGAGTCGGGCGAGGATTTCGAACATGGCAGCGGAACGGATGGACACCTCATTATCTGCAATCAGGACAATCGTGTTGAACCGATCCTGAGGGAGTCTGGCCCACGCAAGCAGCGCCTGGCCTTCCGGTGACTGCACGGTGGCCAGCCGAATCAGGTGTTGGCGGTCATGCCGGATGATGAAGTTCGCCCAGCCGTTGCACAGCTTGCAGGTGCCATCGAACAAGACTGCTGTTTCGTTGGCGTTGAGAAAGGGGGCAGGCGCAGTGGTGTTCATGTGCAGGGTCACCCAGGTGCGAGGGGTAGAACTCATGTTAACCCCTCGCGCCCGCCTTGGCCTGCTGTATCGACCCGCCGGGTAAACGACCGGGCGGTATGAATGGCTTGCGCCTTAGCGATAGCGCTCCAGCCAATGGGCATAGGGGGCCGGCAAGGTCCAGGCCGCCTTGTCGACACCCAGCTCCTTCGCGGCATGGTACGCCCAGTGCGGATCGGCCAGGTGCGCGCGACCTACGGACACCAAGTCCAACTGGCCCTCTTTTACCGCACCCTCGGCCAGCTGCGGTGTACCGAAGCCCCACGCCGAGGTGACCGGCAGGTCAGCTTCACGGCGCACCCGCTCGGCGATCTCGCCGAGGAAGGCTGGGCCCCACGGGATGTTGGTGTCGGGAAGGGTGAAACCGACGCTGACGCTCAGCAGATCCAGGCCGCCGGCCTTGAAGCGGCGAGCCAGCTCGATCGACTCGGCCAGCGTCTGTTCGTCACGACCGTCATATTCCAGCACACCGAAACGGGCAGTCAGAGGCAGGTGTTCTGGCCAGACTTCGCGCACGGCAGCGAGGGTCTCGAGCAGGAAACGGCTGCGGTTTTCGAAGCTGCCACCGTAGGCGTCGGTCCGCTGGTTGGCGTGCTCGGAGAAGAAACTCTGCCCCAGGTAGCCATGGGCGAAATGCAGCTCGATCCATTCAAAGCCCGCGTCGCGGGCGCGGCGGGCTGCGTCGACGAAGTCCTGGCGCACCCGGGCGATATCGTCCAGGGTCATGGCGCGCGGCAGCTTGGGCAGGTTGGCGCCGAAGGCGATGGCGGATGGCGCGAGGGTCTGCCAGCCGCGGGGATCGTTTTCAGCGATATGGTCATCGCCTTCCCACGGGCGATTGGCACTGGCCTTGCGACCGGCGTGGGCAATCTGGATGCCAGGCACGGAGCCTGCGGCCTTGATGGCCTTGACCACCGGCACGAACGCCTGCGCCTGCTCATCGTTCCAGATACCGGCGCAGCCGGGCGTGATACGGCCCTCCGGCGACACCGCCGTGGCCTCCACGACCAGCAGGCCAGCACCGCCTCGGGCCAGGCTCGCCAGGTGAACATGGTGCCACTCGTTGATCAGGCCATCTTGGGCCATGTACTGGCACATGGGCGGGATCGCGATGCGGTTGCGCAGTGTGACGTCTTTGAGGGTATAGGGTTCGAACAGTGCAGACATGGCCGGCTCCAGGAAACGGTGCGTTTTCGATAGTTCGATCATATTCGAACTATGGCAATTTATGGAAGCCCCGTTATCATGTGCACCATGCGAGCCTACAAACACCCCAACCCCGAAGACCTTGTCCTCGAACGCGTGCTCTACGCCTTGAGTGACCCTGTGCGCATGGAAATCGTGCGCTCCCTGGCTGGGGTGCCGGAAGCGACGTGCGGTGAGCTGGACGGCGGTCGACCAAAATCGAGCATGTCCCACCACTTCCGGGTACTGCGCGATGCGGGGCTGGTGCATACCCGCAATGTCGGCACCACGCACATGAACTCCTTGCGCACCGAGGCGTTGGACAGCCGGTTTCCTGGGCTGCTGGGAAGCATTCTGGCCCAGCAGTGAGCCCCTGATCCGGTTGGGGATCACGCTGTCGGGTCCTTGTCTCGGCCGATTCAGAACGGGGTTGTTGCATTGTGACCGAGCAAGTCGCGGCAGGCTGTGAGAGGATGGCCGGCATCTCTTGCAACCGTGTGACTGGCAAAACAGGACCCTGAACAAAAAACCGATGAAGACTCCAAAACGAATTGAGCCGCTGATTGAAGACGGGCTGGTCGATGAAGTGCTGCGACCTTTGATGAGTGGTAAGGAAGCGGCAGTCTATGTGGTGCGCTGCGGGGCCCAGTTGCGTTGTGCCAAAGTCTATAAAGAGGCCAATAAACGCAGTTTCCGGCAGGCCGCCGAATACCAGGAAGGCCGCAAGGTGCGCAACAGCCGCCAGGCCCGGGCCATGGCCAAGGGTTCAAGGTACGGGCGCAAGGAAGCTGAAGAAGCCTGGCAGAACGCCGAAGTGGCGGCGCTGTTCCGCCTTGCCGGCGCTGGCGTGCGGGTGCCCAAGCCTTATGATTTCCTCGATGGCGTGCTGTTGATGGAACTGGTGGCGGACGCCCATGGCGATGCCGCACCGCGTCTGAACGACGTGCACCTGGAGCCCGAACAAGCCCGTGAGTACCACGCGTTCATCATTCACCAGATCGTGCTGATGCTGTGCGCAGGCCTGGTCCATGGCGACCTGTCCGAGTTCAACGTATTGCTAGGCCCCGACGGCCCGGTGATCATCGACTTGCCACAGGCGGTGGATGCGGCGGCCAACAACCATGCCTTCAGCATGCTTGAACGTGATGTGGCGAACATGAGCGCCTACTTTGGCCGTTTTGCTCCGGAGCTGCGCGACACCCGTTATGCCCGGGAAATGTGGGCGCTTTATGAGGCCGGGGAGTTGCTGCCCGACAGCCCGTTGACCGGACAATTCGCCGATGACGACCATGATGCCGACGTGGGTGGTGTGTTGCGCGAGATCGATGCGGCAAGGGCTGAAGACGCTCGCCGCCGGGCTGCCCGTGCCGAGGCCGAGCATGGGCCGGTCAAGGGTGAGGAGCCGCCTCCGCCCTGGATGCAATAACTGGCGCCAGTGCCAAAGACAGGCGCGCTTGTGATCGAGGCGCGCCTGCAGGTTCATCCAAGCCTCTTGTCTTCACCGACCCCTGACCCTACCAGGACGCCAGGTGGGTACTCAGGATCTTCCTCCTGGAGTGGATTGCGTGGGCGGATGGTGCCGTGCAACCGCCCGGGGGTCACGTACTACGGGTCTTGAACTTTTCCTTCCAGGCGACTCTCGAAATTTCCAGACTCATTCACTGTGGTCAGAACGAGACGTCCCATGTCGCTCATTCATCTGTGGCATCACGCCGAACGCAGCAAGGTTCAGGTGGCTGGATCGGTGCTGGTGACCCTGCATCGGGCGAGCCCTGCGCCATTTCTCCTCAAGCACGCCCCCCTGGCAGGCAAACAGGTTGTTTGAGGTCAGCGATGCCGCCACGGCGTTGCTGGCCGCCCGAGTGCAATTTGCAATCACCATCAGCTTCCACATCGTTCTGGCGGCCTTCAGCATTGGCCTGGCGCAAGGGTTGATGGTGCTCGAAGCACTGTGGTTGTGGCGTCGTCGCGACCACTACATGGATGTCTACCGGTTCTGGCTCAAGGTGTTCGCCCTGACGGTGGCGGTGGGCACGGCATCGGGACTGGTGATGGAGTACCAGTTCGGGCTCAACTGGTCGCGGTTATCGGTCAAGGCAGGGGAAATCATTGGCCCGCTGATGTTCTACGAAGTGCTGGTGGCCTTCTTCCTCGAGGCGGGTTTTCTTGGCGTGATGCTGTTCGGGCTGAAGAAGGTCGGGCCACGCCTGCATTTTCTGGCAACCTGCGCGGTCGCCATCGGCGCCTTGATCAGCGCGTTCTGGATACTCTCGGCCAACTCGTGGATGCACACACCAGCGGGCTACGCGATCAGCGCGGACGGTCGCTTCATCGCCCAGGACTGGTGGGCGATCGTGTTCAATCCATCCTTTCCCTACCGCTTGACCCATATGGTGCTGGCAGCCTTGCTGGGCAGTGCGACGATGGTCGCGGGCGCGGGGGCCTGGCATATGCTCCGCCAACCGGACAACCCGCGGTCGAGCCTGCACTATTCGATGGCGCTGTGGGCTATCGCTGTCCTGGCACCCTTGCAAATCATTGCCGGCGATTTGCATGGGCAGCACACGCTCAAGGTGCAGCCGATCAAGGTCGCGGCCATCGAAGGCTCATGGCATCGCCCCGCCGAGGGTGCGGGCGAACCGCTGAGGATTTTCGCCGTGCCGGACATGACCCTGCAGCGCAACCATTTCGAAGTGGCCCTGCCGCGGATCGGGTCGCTGTACCTGACCCACGACCTGACCGGCACCATCCGCGCCCTCGATGAGTTTGCGCCAGAGGACCTGCCGCCGGTGCCCGTGGTGTTCTTCGCCTTTCGCATCATGGTCGGACTCGGCGTGCTGATGGCGGCCCAAGGTATAGCCAGCCTGGTGTTGCGCTGGCGCGGTCGGCTCCTGCAGGCGCGCTGGCTGCAATGGGCCAGCCTCGCTCTGGCGCCTGCCGGTTTCATTGCCATGCTCAGCGGCTGGGTCGTCACCGAGGTGGGCCGCCAACCCTTCACCGTCTATGGCTTGCTACGCACCGCCGACAGCCTCTCGCCCGTCGACGTAGACAAAGTGGTGTGGGCAACGGTGGGCATTCTGGCGTTCTACACACTGGTGTTCGGAGTAGGGCTCTGGTTACTGCTGCACCTGTTGCGCCGGCCCCCCGGCCCAGAGGAACCAGGCCCGCAGCCAAAGCTGGGAGAGGGTGGATGAGCATGCCTGGAATCGATCTGCTGACCTTGCTCAGTGCCGGCGCGCTGGCGTTCTCGGTGCTGACCTACGTGCTGCTCGATGGTACCGACCTGGGCGTTGGCCTGCTGATGGGGGCCAACCGTCGTGCAGAGCACCGGGAGACCATGGTGCTGTCGATCCTGCCGATCTGGGATGCCAATGAAACCTGGCTGGTACTGGGCGGCGGGGGGCTGCTGGCGTTGTTTCCGCTGGCCTACGCCATCCTGTTGCCGGCGCTGTACATCCCGTTCCTGCTGATGTTCATGGCCCTGATGTTGCGCGCGGTGGGCCTGGAGTTTCGCGAGCACCTGGCGCGCAGGGGCCTGGCGGACGCGGTGTTGCTGGGCGGCTCGTTGCTGGCCACGCTCTGCCAAGGGCTGGCACTGGGCACGTTGGTCCAAGGGGTTGCTCATGCTGATGGGCAGTTCAGCGGCAGCGGCTGGGAATGGCTGGCGCCGTTTCCGCTGTTCTGCGGCCTGGCGCTGGTCGCGGGCTATATGTGGCTGGGTGCCTGCTGGCTGTATTGGCGTACCGAGGGTCGCCTGCATGAGCGATCAATGCGCCAGGCCAAGGGCTTGGCGGTGGTGGCGATAGCACTGCTGGCCGGCGTGCTGGCCTGGACCCTGACACTCGATGCGCGTTACTGGCAGCGGCTGTCCGAGTCCTGGACGGCAGGGCCCGCCGTGGCGGCGATGTTCATCTTGATGGCGGGGTTTTATCGGGCTTTTCGCAGCCAGCGTCATTACCTGCCGTTGTTTGCCGCCCTCGCCATGGTGGTCGTGGCCTTTGCGGTGATGCTGGTGGCGATCTTTCCGTTGATCATCCCGCCGACGTTGACGCTGAGCGAGGCTGCTTCATCGCGAGCGAGCCAGCTCTTCATGCTGGTGGGGTTCGCGTTCATCGTGCCGGTCACGCTTGCGTACAACACCCTGGGTTTTCGCGTATTCGCCGGGAAGATTCGCACAGAGCGTGCGTGAGACTGCCCAGCCGAGGTGGCAAAGCTGTTAGCCTTGTCGGGTTTAGGGCGTATTGGACAGGCCATGGCCAACCACAAGATCGAGATTCGCCGGCGCAACGTCGAAAAGATTCTGCAAGCCGCCGAGCAGGTGTTCGCCGAGAAGGGCTTCGGTGGCACTTCCATGGGTGATATCGCCGAACAGGCCGAGCTGCCGCGCTCCAACCTGCACTACTACTTCAGTACCAAGGACGACTTGTACCGGGCAGTGCTGCAGGACTTGCTCGACGTCTGGAAACAGGATGCCCTGTGCTTCGAGCGCTTTGACGACCCGCGCGTCGTGTTGACCAGCTACATCCGCGCAAAGATGAGCCATTCGCGCTCGCGCTCGCTGGGCTCGAAGATCTGGGCCGAAGAAATGCTCCATGGCGCGCCGCTGCTCGGTGCGAGCCTGGACGACACCCTGGTGCCCTGGGCGCAGCTCAAGGAAGCGAAGATCCGTCGTTGGGTGGAGGACGGGCGCATCCTGCCGGTGGAGCCCTCCGCGCTGCTGTACATGATCTGGGCGGCAACCCAGCACTATGCCGACTTCGGCTATCAGGTGACGCTGCTCAACGGCGGCGAGCCGCTGTCGGACATGGCCTTCGAAAATGCCGTGCAGACGGTGACCAGTGTGATTCTGCGGGGCATAGGCCTGGAGCCCTGAACGGCCCCGCAGATCAGTCGGCGGCGCAGACGGCATGCGTTCTGCGCCATGGCCTCAGCTGGCTTCGCGGTAGGGATTGCGCGGATCCTGGGTCCAGTTGAGATACGGCTTGCCGGTCTCCTGAGCCACCATGTCGATGCAGTTTTCCACCGGGCAGGTGATCTGGCACAGGTTGCAGCCCACGCACTCCTCGTCGATCACGCTGTACACATGGGTGCCATCAGCCTGCACGGCATTGGCAATCGCCTGGTGCGAAGTATCCTCGCAGGCGATGTGGCAGCGGCCGCAGCCGATGCAGGCATCCTGGTCGATCTGCGCGATGACCTTGTAGTTGATGTCCAGGTACTTCCAGTCGGTGGTATGCCCCACGGCCAGGCCGCGGAAGGCGTCCAGGTTGCGGTGGCCGTGCTGGTCCATCCAGCGCGAGAGGCCATCCTTCATGTCTTCGACGATGCGAAAACCATGCAGCATCGCTGCCGTGCACACCTGCACGGCGCCGCAACCCAGGGCCACGAACTCCGCGGCGTCGCGCCAGTTGCCGATGCCGCCGATGCCACAGATCGGCAGGCCGCGGGTCTCGGGGTCGCGGGCGATCTCGGCGACCATGTTCAGGGCGATCGGCTTGACTGCCGAGCCGCAGTAGCCGCCGTGGGTGCTCTGGTCACCGACGATGGGGTGGGCGACCATGCGCTCGAGGTCGACGCTGGTGATCGAGTTGATGGTGTTGATCAGCGACACCGCGTCCGCGCCACCACGGTGCGCGGCGCGGGCCGACTGGCGGATGTCGGTGATGTTGGGCGTGAGCTTGACGATCACCGGCAACGAGCAATAGGTCTTGCACCAACGGGTCACCCTCTCCACGTACTCGGGTACTTGGCCGACGGCGGCGCCCATGCCGCGCTCGGGCATGCCGTGCGGGCAGCCGAAGTTCAGCTCGATGCCGTCGGCGCCGGTGGCTTCGACCAGCGGCAGGATGAACTTCCATGACGCTTCCTCGCACGGCACCATCAGCGACACGATCAGCGCCCGGTCGGGCCAGTCCTTCTTCACCTGGGTGATCTCGCGCAGGTTGATCTCCAGCGAACGGTCGGTGATCAGCTCGATGTTGTTGATGCCCTGCACCAGCCGGTTGGCGCCGAAGTGGGCCGAGTAGCGCGACGACACGTTGACCGCGGCGGGGTCTTCGCCAAGTGTCTTCCAGACCACGCCGCCCCAGCCGGCCTCGAAGGCGCGGACCACGTTGTAGGCCTTGTCGGTCGGCGGTGCGGAGGCCAGCCAGAAGGGATTGGGCGCCTTGATGCCGGCGAATTCGATGGACAGGTCGGCCATTATGCTGCCTCCACGTTGAGCATGAGTTGGGTATGGATGGCTTCGGCGGCCAGCTTGCCGTGTTGCACGGCCTGGACGGTGAGGTCCTGGCCCAGTGCGGTGCAATCGCCTCCGGCATAGATGCCGGGCACACTGGTGCGCAGGGAGGCGTCGACGCGGATGCGTTCGCCATCGCGGGCCAGCTGCGCGGCCAGCGCGTCGCTCAGGCTGGCATCGTCGAAGCGCTGGCCGATGGCTTTGAAGATGGCATCGGCGGCCAGTTCGAAGGTTTCGCCGGTATCGCGCAGCCGGCCATCCACCAGCTGTGTGCGGGCAAAGCGCATGCCGCGCACACGTCCGTCATCGTCCAGCAGTACGGCGTCGGGCCGTGCCCAGGTATGCAGGCGCACCTGGTTGGCCTTGGCGATGTCCTGTTCGTGTTCGGTGGCGCCCATGTCAGCGTGGCCGCGGCGGTACACCAGGTTGACGTCGCGGGCGCCCAGGCGGCTCATCTGCACGGCCATGTCGATGGCGGTGTTGCCGGCACCGATGACCAGGCAGCGATCGGCCAGCGGCAGTTGCGAGAGGTCGTCGGCCTGACGCAGCTCGCGAATGTAGGCGGTGGCGGCCAGCAGACCGGGGGCTTCTTCGTCTGGCAAACCCAGCTGGCGCACGGCGTTCAGACCAAGACCGAGAAACACCGCGTCGTAGTGCTGGTGCAATTCGCCCAGGCTGAGGTTGGCCCCCAGGCGCTGACCGTGACGGATCTCGATGCCGCCAATGCCGAGCAGGAACGCCACTTCGCGTTGGGCGTAGTCGTCCACCAGCTTGTAGCGGGCGATGCCGTACTCGTTGAGGCCTGCGGCCTTTTCCTGTGCCTCGAAGACCACCACGTCATGACCATGCATGGCCAGGCGGTGGGCGCAGGACAGTCCGGCCGGGCCGGCGCCGACCACGGCGATGCGCTTGCCAGAGGGCGGCGAACGCCTGAACGGGTGCTCGGTGAAGGCGGCGTTGTCCAGCGCGTAGCGCTGCAATTGGCCGATCAGCACCGGCGCGCATTCCTGGGCATTGTTACGCACGCAGGCCTGTTGACAGAGGATCTCGGTCGGGCAGACGCGGGCGCAGCTGCCGCCAAGGATGTTCGCCGAGAGGATGCGTTCGGCGGCGCCTTGCAGGTTCTCGTCGCTGATGCGGTGAATGAACGAGGGGATGTCGATTTCGCTCGGGCATGCGTTGACGCAGGGCGCATCGTAGCAGTACAGGCAGCGCGCGCTCTCCACGGCGGCCTGGCGGGCGGTGAGGGGCGGGGCGAGGTCGCCGAAGTTCTGGGCCAGTTGGTCGGCGCCGGCCTGGGGGCGCGGCAAGTGGTTCAGGGCATCGATCACGGTTGTAGCCTCTCTCTTTTTTGTTGGGCCAGGCGGCGGTTACCCGCGCGGTCCGTTCTGGGTGGATGGCAGTCAACGGCAATACGCCGCCGCCCGGCTTCTGCGAGCCGGTACGGCAGTGCGGGTAGGTTCAGCGGCTGACGGGGGTCGGGCGCTGATGCTCGGCGCGGCGGCTGAGCACCTCATACACCGAGGGATAGGCCGGGCGCTCTACATAGCGGCCGGCGCCAGGTTCGGCGCGCAGGTCGCCATCGGCCCAGAGCACGCGGCCCTGGCTGATGGTGTGGCTGGGAATGCCGCGTACCGTACGGCCCTCGAAGATGTTGAAGTCGACGCGCTGATGGTGGGTCTGCGCTGAGATCGTGCGGGTACCCTGTGGGTCCCATAGCACCAGGTCGGCGTCGGCGCCGACGCGGATCGCGCCCTTGCGTGGAAACAGGTTGAAGATCTTCGCGGTGTTGGTGGAGGTGAGCGCGACGAACTCGTGCATCGACAGGCGTCCGCTGTTCACGCCCGCGTCCCACAACACCGCCATGCGGTCTTCGATGCCAGCGGTGCCATTGGGGATGCGACTGAAATCGTCGCGCCCCGCGGCCTTCTGCTCGGCGCAGAAACAGCAGTGGTCGGTGGCGGTGGTGTGCAGGTTGCCCGACTGCAGCCCGCGCCACAGCGCCTCCTGGTGCTCGCGTGGGCGGAATGGCGGGCTCATCACATAGCCGGCGGCGGTGGCCCAGTCCGGGTTGCGGTAGACGCTGTCGTCGATCAGCAGGTGGCCCGGCAGCACTTCGCCGTACACCGGCTGGCCCTTGGCCCGAGCATAGGCGATTTCGTCCAGGGCCTCGCGGGTGGATACGTGCACCAGGTACACCGGCGTGCCAAGGGTCTCGGCGATGCGGATGGCGCGGCTGGCGGCTTCGCCTTCGACCTGCGGCGGACGCGACAGCGGGTGCGCCTCGGGCCCGGTCAGGCCCTGGGCCAGCAACTTTTGCTGCAGGTGATAGACCAGTTCGCCATTTTCAGCATGCACCGTGGGCACGGCGCCCAGTTGCAGGCAACGCTCGAAGCTGGCCACCAAGGTGTCGTCCGCGGCCATGATGGCGTTCTTGTAGGCCATGAAGTGCTTGAAACTGTTTACCCCGTGGTGGGCCACCAGCTCGCCCATCTCTTCGGCCACCTGCTCGCTCCACCAGGTGATGGCGACGTGAAAGCCGTAGTCGGCGGCAGACTTCTGCGCCCAGCCACGCCAGGTGTGAAAGGCCTCCAGCAATGACTGCTGCGGGTTGGGAATGACGAAGTCGATGATCGAAGTGGTACCCCCCGCCAGGCCCGCGGCGGTGCCGCTGAAGAAGTCGTCGCTGGCCACCGTGCCCATGAACGGCAGTTGCATGTGGGTGTGGGGGTCGATGCCGCCGGGCATCAGGTACTGGCCGCTGCCATCGAGGATCTCGCAGCCGGCGGGGGGGTCGAGGTTTTCGCCAATGGCACGGATCAAGCCATCGGCACACAGGACATCAGCGGGGTAGCTTTCTTCGTGGGTAACCACGGTGGCACCACGGATCAACAGGGACATGCCGTCTTCCTCGCAGGCTGACCGGTCTTTGGCCGGTTCTTGAAATTATGGTGCTGCCAGGTGCCTGAAGGACTCAATCCTGTCAGACCTGACAAGAATGAAATCTAGATGCCGAATTGATATTGTTCAAGAAATATTTTTATAAGTTTATAACTTACTTAACTATTTGAAATTAAAGTAATTTTTATTAAATCACCAAAATGGTGAGCCCTTTCACCATTTTGACGCACTTGACAAGAAGCCAAATTGGTCAAGATTTTCCATGCAAAATCAGTCGTTTGAAACCCGGCGTAAGGCGCGGGCCGCGGCGAGAAAAATCCAGGCTGCACCAGATTGAAACCTGACGCAGTGGCCCATGTGGGTCCAGGGCGGTGCGAGCGGTAGGAGAGGGCGCTAGCGCGACTTTTCCGGTTGTCATGAATGCTTTGCAGATCAGCCAGTTACCTCCGGTAGGCGGTGGCCAGCCGGGACGGCTCAGGCCAACCCGGCACGCTTATTGAGTGCGCCCGCAGCCAGGCCGGGCCGAAGGTGCAGTACTGGTGGTGTATGTACTCCGGCCATCGCATTAGCCCGATGAGCGAACAACTAAAAAAATCTGGAGAAGGCCCCATGCAACAGAGCAGATCGGAAGTGATCGAGCAGGATGGGCTGTACGAGCTGTCCGCCGGCAGCGATGTCCTCGACAGCCCCCGTTACAACGACGACATCGCGCCCACCAAGGTGCACCAGCGTACCTGGAACAAGTGGCACATCACTGCCCTGTGGGTGGGAATGTCCATCTGCGTACCCACCTATACCCTCGGTGGCGTACTGACCGCCTACTTCGGCCTGAGCGTGGGCGAGGCATTGCTGGCGATCCTGGTGGCCAACCTCATCGTACTCATACCACTGACGCTCAACGCCTTTCCTGGCACCAAGTACGGGATTCCATTCCCGGTACTGCTGCGCTCCTCGTTCGGCATCATCGGCTCCAACGTGCCCTGCCTGATCCGCGCGGTGGTCGCCTGCGGCTGGTTCGGCATCCAGACGATGTTCGGCGGGCTGGCCATTCACCTGTTCCTCGGCTCGATGTTCGAGGGCTGGAAATCCCTGGGCGGCACCGGCGAGGTGATTGGCTTCATGATCTTCTGGGTGCTCAACCTGTGGGTAGTGCTGCGCGGCGCAGAGTCGATCAAATGGCTGGAAACCCTCTCGGCGCCATTGCTGGTCGCGGTCGGCTTCGGCCTGCTGTTCTGGGCGCTGCCGCACATGTCGATGAGCGAGTTGCTGGCACAGCCACCGAAGCGGCCTGAAGGGGCCAGCGTGGTCGGCTACTTCTGCGCCGGGCTGACCGCCATGGTCGGCTTCTGGGCCACCCTGTCGCTGAACATTCCGGACTTCAGCCGCTACGCCAAGACCCAGAAAGACCAGATACTCGGGCAGATCTTTGGCTTGCCGTTGACCATGTTCCTGTTCGCAGCGCTGGGCGTGGTCATGACCGCAGCCTCGGCCTCGCTGGTTGGAGAAACGGTGTCCGACCCGGTGAGCCTGATTGGCCGCATCCAGAGCCCGGGTTGGGTAGCCCTGGCCATGGCGTTGATCGTGATCGCCACGCTGTCGACCAACACCGCCGCGAACATCGTCTCGCCGACCAACGATTTCCAGAACATCGCGCCACGCCACATCGGCCGCACCCGAGCGGTACTGCTGACGGGCCTGATCGGCCTGTTGCTGATGGGGCACGAGCTGCTGAAGAAGCTTGGCTGGATCGTTTCCGATGTGAGTCTGGAGAGCGTCTATTCCAACTGGTTGCTGGGCTATTCCAGCCTCCTCGGACCGATTGCCGGGATCATGGTGGTGGACTACTTCCTGATCCGCGGCCAGCGCCTGGACCTTGCCGGTCTGTACCGCGACGACGTCTATCCGGCCTGGAACTGGGCTGGCTTTGCCGCCTTCGCGCTGCCGGTGGCGCTGACCGTCATGGCCATCGGCAACAGCAGCTTCAGCTGGTTCTACGATTACGGCTGGTTTACCGGCTCGCTGCTCGGCGCGGCGCTGTACTACGTCCTGGGTGGCATGGTGGCGCGTCGCCCGGTGCGCCTGGCCAAGCCGTTGCCCTGATTACCCCACGGCCGCGTCACGGCGCGGCCCCATGCAGAAAGACCCGCCTGAGGAGACAACCCATGAATCCTGTCAAGGATGTCCTGCAATCAACCGAGAACCCTATCGACAGCGCGCGCTTGTGGCAGTCATTGATGGACCTCGCACGCCTGGGCGCCACCGCCAAGGGCGGGGTCTGTCGTCTGGCGCTGACTGACCTCGACCGCCAAGCCCGTGATCTGTTCGTGCAATGGTGCGAGGCCGCCGGTTGCGCCGTCAGTGTCGATGCAGTCGGCAATATTTTCGCTCGCCGCCCTGGACGCAATCCCGCGCTACCGCCGGTGATGACTGGCAGCCACATCGATACCCAGCCCACCGGTGGCAAGTTCGACGGCTGCTTCGGCGTGATGGCCGGGCTGGAGGTGATCCGAACCCTCAACGACCTGGGCCTGGAAACCGACGCGCCACTGGAAGTGGTGGTCTGGACCAACGAGGAAGGCTCGCGCTTCGCGCCCTGCATGATGGGCTCCGGGGTATTCGCCGGCAAGTTCACCCTGGAGGAAACCCTGGCCAAGCGCGATGCCCAGGGCACCACCGTCTCTGATGCGTTAAACGCCATCGGCTACGCGGGTTCGCGCGCGGTGCTCGGACACCCGGTGGGCGCTTATTTCGAGGCGCACATCGAGCAGGGGCCGATTCTCGAGGACCAGGCCAAGACCATCGGCGTGGTGCTTGGCGCGCTGGGGCAGAAGTGGTTCGACCTGACCCTGCGCGGCGTGGAGGCACACGCCGGCCCCACGCCCATGCACCTGCGCAAGGACGCCTTGGTGGGCGCTGCCGCGGTGGTCGCGGCGGTCAACCGTGCGGCTCTTGACCATCAGCCGCATGCCTGCGGCACCGTTGGCTGCCTGCAGGCCTACCCAGGGTCGCGCAACGTGATCCCCGGTGAAGTGCGCATGACCTTGGATTTCCGTCATCTGGAGAGCGAGCACCTGGACGCGATGATCGCCGAGGTCCGCCAGGTCATCGAAGACACCTGCACCAAGCATGGCCTGAGCTACGAGCTGACGCCCACGGCAGACTTTCCCGCGTTGTACTTCGACGACAGCTGCGTCCAAGCCGTGCGCGACTCGGCGCGCACCCTTGGGTTGGCGCACATGGACATTGTCAGCGGGGCAGGGCATGACGCGATTTTCCTCGCCGAGCTGGGGCCGGCGGGGATGATCTTCGTGCCCTGTGAGGGCGGCATCAGCCACAACGAGATCGAGAACGCCACGCCGCAGGACCTGGCTGCCGGCTGCGCGGTGCTGCTGCGCGCCATGCTCGCGGCATCGGAGGCGATAGCAAGCGGGCGCCTGGCCGCCTGAAACAGAGAGTGCCGGCCCCAGGAGGGGCCGGCCATTTGCATGCCATAACATTTGAAATGTACGACGTTGCCGGACAAAATCGCCCCCCGATCCGGCCAAAGGTGCTGGAGGTCCGTGGTGAAAGGGGCGGCAGTTGAACGAACAGAAATTGTCCATGCGCCTGGAGCGCGTGGCGGCGCATGTACCAGCAGGCGCGCGGCTGGCCGATATCGGCTCGGATCACGGTTACCTGCCGGTGGCCTTGATGCGCCGTGGCGCCATCACGGCGGCGGTGGCCGGCGAGGTTGCGCTGACGCCTTACTGCGCGGCCGAACGTACCGTGCGCGAGAACGGCCTGGACCAGCGCATTAGCGTACGCCTGGCCAACGGCCTGGCGGCAATCGAGCCGCAAGACCGGGTCACAGCGATCAGCCTGTGCGGCATGGGCGGGGAGACGATCCGTGACATCCTCGACAGCGGCACGGCGCGCCTGAGCGGCCGGGAGCGCCTGATCCTGCAGCCCAACGGCGGCGAGCAGGCGCTGCGCCAATGGTTGATGGAAAACGGCTACCGGCTTGTGTGCGAAGAAGTGCTGCGGGAAAACGGCTTCGACTACGAGATCATCGTGGCCGAGCGCGCCGGGACGATCCTGTATACGCCAAAGGAGCTGTACTTTGGCCCGCTGCAGATGCAGGCACGCAGCCCGGCGTTTCTGTGCAAGTGGCAGCGCATGCTGCGGCGCAAGCAGCAGACCCTGGCCCATTTCGGCCGGGCGAGGCAGGCTGTGCCCGAGGAGAAAGTGCAGGACATTGCCCGCCAGGTCCGGTGGATCACTGAGCTGCTGGCTTAAGGGTTGATCACAGGTGATCGCGATTGGTTGTGCTATGCCTCTGCCGACAAAGTCCGCAAGAAGGGGCCGCAAACCTAACGAGGCTTGCAATTGGTGCATGCGCAGGCTGAGCAGCGGCGTCGCGGTAAGTGCTTGCCGCTACGCGCTATGCCCCGCGTTTGTCGTGGTTAGATGTTCTCGATAGCGTGCCGTACATGCAGGTTTCCCCACCGGTACTCAACGGGCGTGTTTTATATTTTATTTTCCAATGGCGCCATTGGGTCAGGACTGATCGCTAGGTGCGATTCGTTCAAGGCTTGGCCAGTGGTCTTTTTCAAACTGGCGATGAAGGCACGCGTGGCTAGGCTTGGCGAACGCATCGTGCTCAGCGCGTAACCCACTTCGCCAAAATCGTAGCGCCCGCCCGTATCAATCTCGGCGATCAGCTCTGGCATGAAGATACGCGCCAAGCCCTGCGACATGAAGGTCAATGAACGCTGATCTTTCAACAAAACGATGTTGCTAATGGGAGACAGTGACTCGATCAGATTGTAGGGCAATGGCAATTGCTCGCGGGCGAACAGTCGATCAATCTCACGTCGTATCAACGATTCGGCAGGCGGGATAATCCACGGAAAATCCACGACGTCGGCAAGCCGCACCTGCGAGCGTCCAACCAGCGGATGATTGAGCCCGGCCATGATGCACAGGCGATCTTCATACAGCGTCTGGTGCCTGACCCGTTCATATTCGCGTTGGGGTTCTTGAGGGATGCTGCCGATGACGATGTCAATTTTGCCGTCGATTAAGTAGTTGTATAGCTGGCTTCGGTCGCCCACCAGAATCGATATGTGGATATTCGGATGCTCTTGGCGAAGTCGGCTGACCGAGTCCGGCAAGACTCTGGACGTGGCAGTCGCCAGGCTCCCGATCACCACATGGCCTGCTTCACCCAGACGCAGGGCGTTCAGGTCGTTGGTCATGTGCCGCACTTCGGCAAGAATGGCGCGCACATGGCTCCCCATGCAGGCGCCCAATTCGGTGGCCTTCACTCCCCGATTATTTCGCTCGAACAACTTGGCGTCGAAGAAGCGTTCCAGCTCTTGAACGGCCTTGGTGATGGCCGATTGGGTCATGCCCAGCTGCTGGGCAGTGACCGCGAAAGAGTTGGTCTGCAAGACAGTGTCCAAGATCATTAACTGGCTCAGACGCAGCTTGCGGGCCAGCCGTTGAGGCGAATAGGCATGCGGAGAATGGGGAGGATCTGACTCAATCATGGCGGGCCGCACCGGGGAAGGGGGTCGTTAACAAACCCGATCCCATGTTGGCGTGTCAAGGACTATCACGCCTTGGCAGGCATTCCAAAATGGAAACTCTAACGCCAATAGTTTCAGTATTTTTTCCGCTACAGCACGGCGATAGTTATGCCGTCGCAGACCTCACACCAATAAGTTCAATAAGAGAAGGTGACTCCTTGAAAAGCTCAGCCGAGATCAATCTGGCCGAGGCCATCGACGGCCAACGCATCAGCCGCTTCCAATATCTGGTGTTCTTCTTGTGCCTGCTGTGCCTGATGGCTGATGGGTTCGATGCGCAGGCCCTGGGTTATGTCGTTCCCGCGATGAGCAAGCAGTGGGGCGTGGAGCCTGGCCTGTTCAAGCATGCATTTTCCGTCGGCCTGCTGGGCATGGCCATTGGTGCACTGGCATTGGGCTCGCTGGCGGATTATGTCGGCCGGCGACGGATAATCCTGCTCTGCGCGGTGGTGGTCGGGATCAGCACCTGGTTGATGGGTGCGGTGACCAGCCTCGAACAGTTGATTGCTCTGCGCTTGTGCGCGGGACTGGCGATAGGCGGTTTGATCCCCAATACCCTGACGCTCGCGGCGGAGTTCAGCCCGACTCGCAACCGGGCTGCGGTAGTGATGATTACCGCCTGCGGAATTTCCACTGGTGCAGCGCTGGGCGGCCTGGTCGCCGGCTTGTTGATAGAGCAGCACAGTTGGCCAATTGTGTTTCATTTCGGTGGCGGCTTGTCGCTGGGCCTTGCACTCCTGTTCTTCTTTGTACTGCCGGAATCGATTCACTTCCAGGCACTTAAAAAGCCGAACGACCCCCGCTTCTTCCGCGCCTTGAGCAAAATTTTTCCCCAGCGCGACTTTCCGCTCGGGACTCGCTTCGTCACGGGCGAAACAAAGCGCAAGGGCTTCACGGTGCAGCACCTCTTTACCGAGGGCAGGGCCGTTCAGACACTGCTGGTCTGGCTGATTTATTTCCTGTGCCTGCTGGAGATTTATTTCCTTGCCAGCTGGCTTCCGACACTGCTCAGCAAGGCCGGCGTACCGCTGCAATGGTCGGTGTACTCAACCTCCGTGCTGCAAATCGCCGGGACAGTGGCGGCGCTGACCATGGGGCCACTGCTTGAGCGCTTCAATCCGGCACGCATTCTGATGCTGTTGTTCATTTTGGCGGGCGCTGCTTTGTTGCTGATCGGTCGCGCTGTCGATAACCATGCGCTGTTAATGTTTTCGGCGGCGCTGGTCGGCTTCGGTGTCGTCGGTGGGCAAGGCGGCATGCATGCCATCGCAAGCCGTATTTACCCCACTTCAATGCGCTCAACCGGTATGGGCTGGGGGTTGGGCATCGGCCGCATCGGTTCGATCGTCGGCCCTGTCATTGGCGGCATCCTGCTGACCCAGCAATGGCAGCCCAAGACGCTGCTCGAACTGGGCGCGGTACCGCCATTGTTGGCCGCCTGTGCCGCCTTTTTCCTTTCGTTGACCTTCGCTCGCCGCAACGGCCGTCCTGCGCCTGAAACCGAACAGCGGCGCCCAGCGGCGACACCTGAATACCCTTGATCCAGACAAAGGAGTTGATATGACCGACATGCAAGTTCAAATCACACAAGCGCAGTCCATGGAAAGCCCAGCCAACGTGGACTATTCACGAATCGCTACTGAAGAGGCGTTCGCCCCGGCAGAGATGTTTTCCATTTTTCGCAAGATCCTCGCAGGCCCTGACCCTGATCCGGGTTTCGTCAGCCTGATGGGTTTCTACATGAGCAGCCAGGCCGCTCGCCCACGTCATATCATCGAGCATTTGCAGGACTTGGGAGAAAAACGCCTGGCGCACATGGATGCTGCCGGCATCGATCGTCAGATCATTGCGCTGACTTCACCCGGCGTTCAGGTCATGGATCGCGATACCGCGGTGTCCTTCGCCCGCAACGCCAATGACGAGCTGGCCGACGCCGTGCGACGGCACCCGACGCGCTTTTCCGGCATGGTCGCGGTGGCGCCGCAGGACCCGGCTCACGCGGCCCAGGAAATCGAACGGGGTGTTCGACAGCTCGGCCTTACCGGCGTGATCATCAACTCGCATACCCATGGCGAATACCTGTCGGACCCTAAATTCTGGGAGATTTTCGAAGCGGCCGAGGCCAACGATACGCCGATCTACCTGCACCCCAATACGCCGCCGCGCAACATGATCGAACCTTTCCTGGAATGCGGCCTGGATGGCGCGATTTACGGTTTCGGCGTGGAAACCGGTATGCACGCATTACGCATCATCACTGCCGGGGTTTTTGACCGTTTTCCGAAGTTGCAAATGATCCTCGGCCACATGGGCGAGGCGTTGCCGTTCTGGGCCTCGCGACTGGACTACATGCACACCGCTACCGTGCGTTCGGAGCGTTATTCTACGATGCAACCGCTGCTCAAAAAGCCCAGCGACTACCTGAAGGAGAATTTCTACATTACCAATAGCGGTGTGGCATGGGAGCAAGCCATCACGTTCACCCAGCAACTGGTGGGTGCCGATCGGGTGATGTATGCCATGGACTATCCGTACCAGCACGAGGCCAAAGAAGTGAGGCTGCTCGATGATATGGACATTAGTGCGGCGGACAAGAAGAAGTTCTTCCAAAGCAACGCCGAGCACATTTTCAAACTGCCAGGCCGGCACGGCGCCTGAATAGCTGTCGGCGGTTATGCGATCCGCTGATCTTTGATGTTTTGAAGTCGCACGCGCGCGGGCGCAGGTCGTCGCGCGCCTTGGATTTGATCTCTTATAAAAATAAAAGGATACGCCATGAGATCTGTTCTTCTGACAAACAGTGCATTGTCGTGCCTGTTGATGCTGGGTCTGGGCACGGGTGTGGCCAGCGCTGCCGGTAACCCCCTGGAGACCTCTCGGCCAACGCCCCCCGGTCCACCGCGCTGGACAGACGATTATCGTTTTCTAGATGATCCCGCCAAGCGTACAGACCCTTTCGACACGCTGCGTTATCAACGTTTATCCGACACAGCGTGGATGCAACTTGGCGGTGAGTTCCGTTATCGGGCCGATTATCTGGACCGTCCTGGCTATGGACTCAAGGGACTCAACCGTGACGATTATTTGCAACAGCGACTGATGCTGCATGCTGATGTCCATCTGTTCGATGACCGCGTACGCAGCTTCGTGCAATTGGCCAATACTCGTACCTGGGGCAAAGACACGCTGGCGCCAGTCGATGAAAGCCGTACCGAGGTCAGCCAGGCGTTCATGGACTTCAACCTTGATTTTGCGCCAGGCAGCCGCTTGACCACGCGTATCGGCCGACAGGAACTAGGGTTTGGCGATCTGGTATTTACCGGCTATCGCGAAGCCCCTAACGTTCGGCAAAGTTTTGATGGCGTGCGCCTGAGCTTGAGGCGTCCGGGGGGGTACATGTTTGACGCTTTTGCAGTCAAGGGCGTTCACAACGATCCCGATTCTTTCGATGATGGCACCGATAACGCACTGCGCTTTTATGGTCTTTACAGCACATTGCCAACGGGCACACCGCTGTGGATCGATGTGTACGCGTTCGATGTGGAACGCGACGATCGCAGCCTCGACGGTTTGTTTGGCGACGAGAAGCGCTACACCTGGGGCACCCGGTTGTTTGGTAAATACGGGGCTTGGGACTGGAGCTGGAACCTGATGTACCAGACCGGACACCTGGCTGACGCCGATATCGACGCTTGGGCAATTTCTGGCACTAGCGGGTATGGGTTCACGGGCCCATTGCGCTCGCGTCTCGGGATACGCCTGGATGTCATAAGCGGCGATGATCGGCGGGGCGATGACAGGGTCGGTACCTTCGACCCGCTATTTCCGCGCAACTCATTGTGGGGTAAAGCCAATCTGACCACGCCCGCCAACCTGGTACTGTTTGGGCCTACATACAGTTTTTCACCCAGGCCTTGGCTGCAGATCGAGCCATCGATTTCCAGCCTGTGGCGCCAGAACAATCATGATGCGGTGTACTACCCCAACCTGATCGCCGCGCCTGGGACCACCACCAGCTCCGGCAGTCATATCGGCATGATGTACAAGACCGATGTGCGCTGGAACGCCAGCCGAAATCTGACGTTCGACCTCGAGTACTTGTACTTCGACAGTGGCGCTGCGTTGCGCGACGCCGGTGGGCGCGACAGTCAGTTTGTCTCTGTGCAAGGTGTGTTTCGCTTCTGATTGAGCCTAAGGAAAAATGTTCCATGCAGTTAAACAGACGTATGATCCTGCCTGGCCTGGCGGCGGCAGGTTTTATCGGTCCGTTTACCCAGACTGTGTATGTCCCGAGCCTCGTGCAGATCGCCCAACAGTTCGGGGTCGGAACCATATTGGTCAATCTGACGATCTCGCTGTTCGTGGGGATTCTGGCAGTGTCCGGCTTTTTCATCGGGCCACTGACAGATCGATACGGTCGACGTCGGTTGTTATTGCCTGGGCTTGGCCTGTTCATCCTTGGCTCGCTGCTGTGTTTGTTCGCGCCTGGCTACTGGTGGTTTCTGGTCGGGCGGGCTGTGCAGGCGCTGGGGGTGAGTATCAGCCTGATCGTTGCGGCGACCGTGATTGCTGACCTCTATGCGCCGAACGAGCGCGGCGCGGCGCTGAGTATTTATCAGCTCATGGCGTATCTAGGCCCCGTAATGGGGCCCGTGGCGGGTGGTCTGATCGCTGAGTATCAGTCATGGCAATGGGCGTTTGCCCTGCTCGCCGGCGCGGGCGGTGTGGTGTTGCTGTATAACGCATGGGTGTTGCCCGAAACGCTGCCCGTGGAGACAGTGCCAACGCCGCTGTCGCGGCGGGCATTGGCTGATGCTTTTGCCCATCGTGCAGCGTCGGCGATCATGCTGATCGCCTTCAGCCAGTTCTATGGCTACTACAGTTTTCTGGTGTTCCTGCCACAACTGCTGGACAAGCATTTCGAACTCAGTGCCGCGGCGCGTGGTTTCGCCTTCGTGCCATTGACGGCCGGACTGCTGCTCGGCTCGCTCGCGGCGCGTTTCTTGTCCGGGCGGGTGGCAGACGCACGGCTCATTACGCTGGCGGCTTATCTGGTTGCATGTGACGTGCTGGCGCTATGGTGCCTGCTCTTGGCGGGACAACTGTCATTCCCGCTGCTGCCCCTGCTGATGCTCCTGTACGGAGCAACTCTGGGCATCAGCCTGCCGGCGCAAACCGCCATGCTGGTCAACCTGTTCACCCAGTCGCGCGCCACGGTGGTGGGGGTGTTCAACTCGGTGCGTTTCTTCGGTGCGGCAGCGGGACCTTTGCTGGGCGGCGCTATCGCCTATTGTGTGGGGCTGCCGCAGGCATTCCTGGCGCTTGGTCTATTGCTGCTGGGCGCCGCATGGGTGGGCAAGCGGCAGTTACGAGCACGATGATGCACATGCACGGGCGCACCGCCGAGGTGCATCCAGAGATATGTTCTCTGCGCGACAGCGCAGCCCAGCGGGCTGGGCGGGCTCTTACAAAGACACCAGCATTCGCGCTCGCCATCCATGGCGGCATTCTGGGGTTTTTGCGAGAGCGGCTGGCTCTGTGAACTGCCGCTGCGCCGTCCCGGTGCATTTCGTCCGCAGCCGAGTGCTGATGAGCGCACTGGGCGGTTGAACTAAAAGCTGACTATCAAGTCAGGGTAGACACCTACTCATGCTGCTCTCATTACAAGGATGCCCACCATGCGCACCTATACCCTGGAATACCTGTTCAACGGCGAGCCCCGCACACACCTGTTCGAACTCAAGCAGCCTCAACTTCCGCCCCATGAAGCGGCTATGCACCTGCTACAGCTGCATTTCGGAGACAGCGAGAACAGCCTGATCATGCCCAGCGCGGACGCAACGCCGGAGGAGATCCTAGAGCAAGCTGAGCGGGTAGGGCTGACGCAGATTGAGGTCGTCGATCAAACATCGGTGATGTCAGATGCGCAGCCCGACTAGGCTTGCCCGTGTTCGCGGGCAAGACCTGTTCTCGCCCAAAGTCGTTGTCTGCAGGTCAAGCATCGAGCCGCATCTTCATTGATTGTTAAGTTACATCAGACGCTGATTGCAGGTATTGATCTGCGGCAGCGGGACACATCCGCCAGGGCTAGTGTCCTGTCTCGGAAATACGTTCTGTTTTCGCGAGTGGCTTGGGTGTTCGGCCAAGGCGCCGCGACGAGTCATAGCAGGGCTATGGCGAGGAGTGGCAACGCCGGCCGGGCGCCCAAGACGCCGCCAAAAGTGAACAGCTTATTTCCGAGACA